>Ga0160453_100051_pt1 | contig 128265 bp, 113 predicted proteins | sample HID1971K_E6MG_FD_108228 | JGI IMG/M metagenome (GOLD analysis project Ga0160453, IMG submission 108228) | Enriched millipede-associated microbial communities from UW Madison campus, WI, USA - HID1971K_E6 MG | ecosystem: Host-associated > Arthropoda: Insects > Digestive system > Unclassified ...
CTGATGGAAAAACGTGTGGAACATGATATATGGTATATGGAACACTGGTCGAATATGTTGGATGTCCGGATTGTTTTTATGACCGTTTTAAATATCATTAAAGGGGAAGAAAATGCCTATTAAAAATATAAGATTAATTGTTTAAAATGGAAAAGCCTTCGTAAAGAAGGCTTTTTTTGTGGGGGACAGAACAGGCTCAAAATTGAATCTTTAATAAGCCTTTTAACTTGAAATTTAGTCCAGCTATTTAGGATTGTACAATGATTGTTTATTAATAGTTGCCGTAATTTGTTTATATATTTGCGTATTAGGCTATTTTTATGACAAGAAACGATATAAATAGAATTCGGGTAGTATTAGCAGAAAAAAGTATTGCTAATAAATCACTAGCTGAGAAAATGAAAAAGAGTCCTACTACTATTTCTAGATGGTGTAACAATGAAATGCAACCTTCTTTAGAAACATTAGTGGAAATAGCAAATCAGCTTGATGTTGATGTGAGAGAACTTTTAAATCCAACAAAGTGAACAAGACAAATAAAATTATTAAGAAAAATATCAAAGCCATAAGTTCAGAAACACTGAATGGCGAAAATTATTCTAGAAATGATTTCGCACGAAGTATTCTAAATTATCCGGCTATGATGGTTCCGTCTGTTCAAGAACCAATTATAGAAAGACTTTCAGAAGCACTCAATAAAAATGTTTCTTTGTTAGATCCTTTTATGGGGGCATCCAATACGCTTGTTACCGGGATGAAATACGGAATGAATGTATTTGGTCAAGATATAAATCCTCTTTCAATTTTATTAAGCCAGGTAAAAACCACTTTTTATCAAAAAGACGAACTTGTTGATGCGGATCAAAGAGTAATCAGTTGCATAAATTCAGATACTTCAGATGTTATTGAAGTTTCATTTACAAATATCAATAAATGGTTTACCAAAGACGTTCAAATTGATTTATCAAAAATCTATAGAGCCATACGAAAAGAACCTAATCTTAGAATAAGAAAATTTTTTTGGGTGGCTTTAGCGGAAACAATAAGGTTGACAAGCAATGATAGAACATCAACTTTTAAGATGCATATGCGTCCTATTGAGGAAATAAACGCAAGACAAGTTTCTGTACTAAAAACTTTTGGCTCCATATCAAAAAAGAATATCAAAAATTTTGTTGACTACATTTCTGTATTGGTAGAAAAAGGACACATCAAGAAAGGAAAATACACTAAAAATGCTGAGGTAGTATGGGGAGATACTAATTCTGGTATTAATACTCAAAAAACCTTTAACCTTTTAGTGACCTCACCGCCTTATGGCGATAATCAAACTACTGTAACCTACGGGCAGTTTTCTTATTTACCCTTACAATGGATACCACTTGAAGACATTGACACTACTATTGAAATGGATTATTTAAAAACAGCCCAGGCTATTGACAATAGAAGTTTAGGTGGACAGATAAAAGAAAGTATTAATGATATAGAAGAACGAGTTTTTGATAAATCAAAGACCCTTAAAAAGTTTATAAATCAATTCAAAAACGGGGAAAGAAAAAAAGCAGAGAAGGTTACAAGGTTTATAAACGACTTGGATAATAGCATAGATAAAATGCTTCCTCGTATGAGAGAAGATTCTTTTTTGGTTTGGACAATTGGTAATCGAAACGTAAATAAACAGGTAGTTCAAAACGATCTTATCTTGAATGAATTATTTGCTTCTAAAGGCGTTAATCTGTTTACAGATTTAGAGAGAGATATATTGAGTAAAAGAATGCCAGGAAGAAATAACTTTTCGGATATGATGAGTAAAGAGAAAATCTTAATTTTCAAAAAGACGAACTAATGGCTAAACAAAAATACCATTTTGACATAACACCTCATATTGTAAAACAATTAGGGGAGCAACTCGTACCCGATGAAGTCACAGCACTTTTAGAGTTAATTAAAAACTCATATGATGCCGATGCATCTTATGTCTCTATTGAAATTAATACAAGTGCAGAATACGCAAAAGAAAAAGTTTTTTATCCAAAACAAAAAGGATTTATTGTAGTTGAAGATGATGGATTTGGAATGGATGAAAAGACTATTATGAAGTCTTGGTTATTGATTTCATATTCTAATAAAAGAAACCAAAATGGTCCAAAAGAAAAAACACCAGACGGACGAACTCCATTAGGAGAAAAAGGGTTAGGAAGGTTGAGTACACAACGACTGGCTAACATTTGCGAAATTTTTACCGCTAAATTAAACGAGCAAGGAACTCATATTGCGTTTAACTGGAAAGATTTTGAAAAGGAAGAAGCTTTAAGCGATGTCAATATAAAATACGAATCCTTCGATAGTAAAAAGAAGAATGGAACTACACTTTTGTTAACCGACCTCAATAATTGGGAGGTTTGGCAAGGGAAAAACTTAGAGAAATTTAAAGGGCAAATTCTCCAAGTAATATCTCCATATAAAGAGAACAGACCTTTTGAGGTTTATCTTAAAGTAAACGGACAATCTATAGAATTGGATAAGTTTAACGAAGGCCTATCTGATTTAGCAATTTCAAATTTTACTTTCTCTATCAAAAAAAACATTCTGACTATTTCGGGAAAATCAAGGTTGGCAAAATTCTTAGGAAATGATATAGATTCGAAGGATGCTTACCACAATTTTGTTGAAGTTGATAATGGAAAAAAACTGTATGAATATTTACAAAGTAAAATAAGCGATTTAGAGAAATCTGAAAATCCCTATTTTATAAATTTCGAAAGAAAGTTTGATATAGATAAGGATATAAAATTGGAAATTGCAAATGGAGAAAAAGCAAATCCTGGCGAGTTTTCTGGTACAATAAACGAGTTCTCATATAAAGAAGAACAACTAAAAAATGAAGATACTATAAAAGATATTTTTGGCAAATTCGAAAGCTACAGAGATTTTGCCCAAGCCCAAATCGGAATTAAGATTTATAGAAATGGATTTGCAGTTTTGCCTTATGGTATTGATGATAGCAATAAGGATTGGTTAGGGCTTTCAAGTTCACAAACAAAAACTTCATTTTATGATTTAAGACCTGATAACGTAATTGGGTATGTTTCTATTGATGAAGGAAGAAATTATGAATTGAAAGATAAAACAGATAGATCTGGCTTAATATCAAATCCTTATTCTAGGAACTTTTTTACATTAGTACATTTTATTAAGGATCAAATCAATTTATACCAAAGGTCTATTAGACGAAACTATAATGACTTTATAAGCACATATAAAGTTCAAAACAATGGTATAAAAACAGTAAACCAAGCTTTTAAAGAACTTAAAGAAACCAAAGCAAAAACTGAAGAGGTAAAAGATGATTTCAAAAAATCGAAAGCTCTTGTTAGCAACTCAATAAAAGCTCTTGACAATACTAGCAAAATTGTAAAAAACGATCCTCTTTTTACTACAGATTTAGAAAAAGAAACTGCTCAAAGAATAGATTCTCTTACGGAAGAGTTAAAGGCGATTGAAAATACACTTGAAAGACTTGAAACTGTCATTACTAAAACCGAAAGACTTAATGAAGTTATTGATATACTTGAACCCAAGATTCAAATTTTAGAGGAGCAACTGACTAACTTTTCGGAATTAGCAAGTTTAGGCTTAACAGCTGAGTCTGTAAGTCACGAATTTGCTTCTATTGCAGATAGATTAGCAGAGAAGGCATCATTTTATGCTGTAAAATTGGAAGGGAAAAAATTAAGTGATTCAGATATTTATGTATTCATTGAGTATATTAACACTACTGTGAATGGATTGAAAACTCAATTGAAACATCTCGACCCTGCCCTAAAATATAATAGAGAAAAAAAATCTTCTTTTAGCATCTCAGATTTTTTTAGTGAAGAAAAAGAGTACTACAAAAATAGGTTTGAAAAGCAACAGATTCAACTAGATATAAATCAGTTAGATGATTTGAAAATTACCATAAACCGAGGTAAATTAGTTCAGATTATTGATAATCTTTTAAACAATTCAGAATATTGGCTTATTGAGAGAAAGAAGAACGAACCAAAATTTTGTCCTTCCATTACCATAAGAATAGAAGCACCTTGGATTTATATTTCAGATAATGGATATGGTGTAACACCAGCAATCGAAAATCAAATATTTGAACCATTTGTTACTACCAAACCTAAAGGAGAAGGAAGAGGCTTAGGCCTATTCATCATTCAACAATTATTAGATTCATCTGGATGTACAATCGCTTTGGAACCTATCAGAAACGAACACAAGAGAAAATATATTTTTGCTATCAACCTTTCTAACATCATTGTGAGCTAATGGAGAATAAGGCATCAACTAATATTCAAGGAGAAGCTTCTGCTGTCCTGCCAAATCAAGATTTGCGAAATAAAGCAATAGAAACGACAGTTAATTTATTAGATACAGAAAACATAGCCCACATTATCTATGTAGATGATAAATTTGATATTGAAGGTCAGAAAGAAGTATATAAAGCTCGTCTGATTGATTTAAAAAATAATGAGAATTATATTGGAAGTAATACGTTCAATGGCATAGATTGGACAGGACCTATACCAAGATTTGAAAGTTTAATTTTAGAGCTTTGGGATGCTTCAGAAAATAAATCGGAGCTATTATATGAAGTTTGCACACATATTAGAGATGAGGACAGTGCGAATATTATACCTGCCTTAGAAATTAAGAGTTGTTACGGAGACCGAATTAAATTAATGACTCCAGATGAATGGGTGACAGACAAATATCAAATTATAAAAGATCTTGAAGAAGGGAAAAGAGCATTATGCTTGTTTGATTTTGAGTTTCAAAGTGGTAATAAACTTATACCAGGTCGAAATGGTGCTGAACTTGCTAAATTACTTATAGATGAACAAGATTGTACCGAGAGGGTTGTCTGCGGTATTTTCTCTCATAAATTTACAGAAGAACAGGAAGATGAATTTAGATTAGAGTATGCAGCTAAATATGGTATTAATAAAGCTAAATTTTATACAGTTTCAAAATATCGTTATTATTTCGATCCTCTTATTGCTGGATTTTCTGAAGGTATAAAAAATCTATTGCTCCAGCCTCACGTTGAAATTTTAAAGCAAGAATCAGCAGATGTTTTGAAAAATTCGAATGAAAAAGCTTGGCAAAGAATTGATGAAATAACGCCAAAAACATTTAACCAGATTATTCAAAAATCATCTTTAAAGGAAGGGGTTTGGGAAATTAGTATGCTATTTAGACTTTACGGTATATTGTCTAAAGAAGAAAATTTCAATATGATTTCAGATTCGGATATCAGAAAGAAGTTTAATAGTTCTATAGAAAGAATTAGATCGATAGACAATGCGGACACAGGATATATTTCAAAAATTCCGAATCAGCAACTAATTGATTTAAGAAATAGTGAATTATACTTAAAAGGAGACCTCATTAATAAACTTCACTTGCCAATATCTAATGGGGATATTTTTAACATAAAAGGGAAACTTTTTGTGCTATTAGTACAACCGTGTAATCTTGCTATAAGAGCAAAAGGTACCGAATGTGGTTCAAGAAGTAAAAATTATAACAATGCTTTTTTAATTCCTCTTAAAGAATTTTCAAAAGAGCAATTGAACCATACAAAACAAGAAGTTTTATCTCCAACTAATACTCCTGAAAAAATTCTATGTGCTTATTTTCCTGAGTTTAAAGTTCTTTCACTGGATTATCTTGATTTGACTGTTTTTAGTGAAACAGGAGAGTCTTTTATTAATATGACAATTCTAGAACTAGATAATGATGTGATTCATTTTCCTTGGAAAAAACGTTATCAGAATATATATGAAAGGTTGACAGAAGTTGAAGGTAAGATAAGTGCTTATCTTTATATTGAAAAATCAATAAACCCCAAAATTGAAGAAATTTTAGGTAATATTAGAGAACTAACAAAGGATTTAAAAAATCTTGGAAAAGAAGAAAAGGCTCAAATATTTGAAAAAGTAAAACCTTTAAGAGAAGAAAAAGATAATCTAACCAAAAATTTAAAAGTATTAGAAGAGAGTATTTATTCATTAGAAAATTTTGATGGATTTAATTTAAATCATATCAATAATTACAATGAAGTCACTCGTACATTCTCATTCGAAATTAAGAGAGAAAAACATTATAAATCACCTTATTCGGATGATTTGCTACAGAACTTTATGTTGTATTTATCAAGGAATGCTTTTGAACACGACTTTACCAGTAATTAATGATTAAAAAGAAAAGGCATCACTATATTCCACGGTTTTATTTGAAAAGATTTTCTGTTAATAATGAAGGAAAGTTTTTAGGACTTTATAATCTAAACAATAGAAGATTCATACAGAATGCACCCTTAAAAAGCCAGGCTTACGAAAATTTCCTTTATGGAGAAGATGATGAAATAGAAAATGCTCTGGCTGAAATGGAAGGCAACGTTTCTCAAATGTTTAATTATTGGACAGATGAAAGACTGCTTTATCCACCGCCACCAGAAACCAATGGTTTTAAACTATTAAAGCGATTTATCCTATACCAGGCTTTCAGAACGCCAAAGTCTGGTAATGACATAATGGAAATGCTAAATCAAGGAATGAAAACTTTTGTAAAAGAATTCAAACCTGATTTATGGAAAAGCTTCAAAGATGGAACTTTAGTACACGAAAATACTGTTCTTCTAGGGCTTTTTCGCTCAATAGAACACGAACATCTTTTGGATTATTTGGAGTGTAAATTTTTAGTGAATTTATCACTGTTGCCATTTATTACATCTGATTCACCAGTAATTTTTTATAATCAGTTAATGGAACAGGCGGATAACTATACTGGGGCAACTGGTTTTGTAGCTAAAGGTCTTCAAATTTTTTACCCAATACACCCAAGATTAATGATTTGTTTTTATGATTCTAATGTTTATGATTTTGGAAATGGTCAGGAAAATTGTTGTTCTACAGAATCTATTGAAGAGGTACATCAATTAAATGGTTTGCAACTTATTAATTCTAAATCACAAGTCTTCTTTGATGATTTAATATCAGAAGAATATATCAAAGAACTTTGTAAGCATTTTGAAGAATATAGAGGCACAAGAAAAAATATCAATAAAATTATCAAGCAAGGAACTCGAAAATTCTTTTTTTCAAGTTCCGAAGAACCTCATATTAATTTAACATTAGAGTTCTTTAAATTAAAAGTGAACTCCGAAAATTACAAAAATGATGCTGGAGCAGTAAGGCATCCTTCTTTTGTTCGTCCGCCAATTAAGAAAATATCTCTTGATGAGTAAGACAACTTTTTAAAATTCCCCACGCTCTGCCCACGCCAAGAAAAAATACGGCTTTAGCCAGGCGCCAACCATTGCCCCGTTTGCAACTGTTATATTTATTGCTGCAATTTACATTCTAATATGTATTCGATACCCTTTGAGTCGCAATAATAATATAAAGTATTTAATGTGTTGATATTTAGTGAATTAATTATTAAACTCTAAAAAGTCTTTATTTATAAGCGATTACAAATGAAAAACCCTGAAAATTAATGATCTTCAGGGTTTTGTGGAGCCGAAGGGAGTCGAACCCTTGTCCAGTTGTGAGATAAATTATACCTTCTACATGCTTATTTTTCAATTGATTTTCGGGAAATAAACGGGCTGAAAACCGACCTTGTTTATAACCTTAGATACTTGATCTCACCTGAAGTCGCATCTCCTTAAGGCCAGCTTTGTTGTTTCGATGCCCCAGATTCTAACCCAACAATGCAGCAGTTAGAGGGACAAAAGCTAGTTAGTTCTAAACTAAGCAGCTAAGGCGTAAGTATTTTCGCCAACTAAAATGTGAACGTTCACTTTAAGTGCTCTCCGTACAACGCACTGCATGCTAACATAACCTTCGCCACCCCGTCAAATCCAAGAACGGCCCCTTTTAAAGTTTGTTCCGAAGGAATCCCTTTGGGACAAACCGAATTACAAATATACGAAATTTATGTGATGAATGAAGCAGAGTGCAAAGAGTAAGCAAGGAGTAAGGAGCAAGGAACAAAGAGCAAGGATTAATGAGCAAGGAACAAAGAACAAGGGTTAATGAGTAACAACCAATGATCAATTGCAACTATTAAACTATCCCTATTCTCCATTTCTATTCTCCATTACCCATTTCTCCTACCCGGATACTCTTTCAAAGCAATTTCCAAACAATCCATCGCGGCATTTAAGTCATCCGTATTTAAAACGTAAGCCATACGCACTTCATTTTTACCCGAACCTGCTGTAGAATAAAAGCCTGTTGCTGGTGCCATCATAACCGTTTGGTTGTTGTGATTAAAATCTTCCAGCATCCATTGGCAAAATTTATCCGCATCATCGATCGGGAATTTGGCCACCACATAAAATGCACCACCCGGGTTAGGACAAAAAACACCTTCAATCTTATTTAAACGACCAACCAAGGTATCACGACGCAATGTATATTCAACATTTACCTTTTCGAAATAATGATCTGGCGTATCTACAGCAGCACCACCAGCAATCTGCTCTACCATACCCGGACTTAGCCTGGCTTGTGCAAACTTTAAGCCTGAAGCGATAACTTCCTTGTTTTTTGTAATTAAGCAGCCTAAACGGGCACCACAAGCACTATAACGCTTAGAAACGGTATCCATAATCACCACATTTTCATCCAATCCATCTAAATGCATTGGCGAAATAAACTCGCGTCCGTCGTAGCAAAACTCGCGGTAAGCTTCATCAGAGAATAAAAATAAGTCGTATTTCAGGCAAAGCGATTTCAAAGCCTCTAACTCTTCTTTAGAATATAAATAACCGGTTGGATTATTTGGATTACAAATAATAATGGCCTTGGTTTTTTCGGTAATCAGTTTCTCGAACTCCGCGATAGGAGGCAGTGCAAATCCATTTTCGATATAAGATAAGATGGGTTTTACAACTACATTACTCATACAGGCAAAACCATTGTAATTGGCGTAGAAGGGCTCAGGGATAATAATTTCATCGCCCTCATTAACACAGGTTTGCATGGCAATGGTAATGGCTTCCGATCCGCCAACAGTTACCAGTATGTTTTCGGGTTTAATGTTGTAACCCAGTTTGTTATAGTATTCCGTAAGCTTGGAACGATAAGCAAGTGTTCCCTCTGATGGTGTATAAGCCCAAACATTAAAATCAATGTTTTTAATGGCATTTAACATTCCTTCAGGTGTTTCTATATCTGGCTGACCAATATTTAAATGAAAAACCTTTTTACCATCGTGTTTGGCTTTATCGGCAAATGGAGTTAATTTTCTGATTGGCGAAGCAGGCATCTGCAAGCCTTTTTGTGAAATTTTTGGCATGATACAAAAATAAAAAAGCCTCGTTAATTAACGAGGCTTTTTGAATATTATAAATAAAAATTACTTAGATGCCGAAGCAGCAACCGTTTCGCCTTTTATATAAAGCACTTTAACAGGCGTTTTCGCATTTGAAGTAATGGTAATTGTTTTAGAGAATGTTGAAGGACCAGTAGCCGCATTAAAAGTTACCGAAATAGTGCCCGATTCGCCTTTTTTCAAAGGAGTAGAAGTGTATTTAGGAACAGTACAACCGCAACTGGCTTCAGCTTTAGTAATGATTAATGGCTGCTCGCCAACGTTGGTGTATTTAAAATCGTAAGTTACCGGTTTGTTCATTACGATTTTACCAAAGTCGTGAGTTTCCGATTCAAATTTAAATTCGGCTGGTTTGGCAGTTTGCGCGTTAGAAACAAGGCCGAAACCCATTACGAAAGCGAATAATACTAAGATCTTTTTCATGTTATGTTTTGAAATTGTTTTTTAAAATTATAGAACAAATTTAATGTTTCCTGTTTAAAACAAAAACTATTCCAATTATATTTTACAAATCCATATATAATTTTACAATTCAGGATAAAGGCAAACTTTTAATTTTGCATATATTTGCCGCAACCAATATTTGATTACGATGCAGAATGAAAAATTTATAACGGATTCTATTGATGCTTCTGAATTAAGTTTTAACGATTTTAGATCAATCGTTATAAACGATTATAAAATTGCCTATGAAAGTAGGCAGGCCAGTGTTTTGGGTCGTAGGGAAGTATTGACAGGGAAGGCTAAGTTTGGAATTTTTGGTGATGGTAAAGAGGTTCCTCAGGTGGCCATGGCCAAGGCATTTAAGAAGGGAGATTGGCGTTCTGGTTATTATCGTGATCAGACTTTTGCTTTTGCAACAGGCATTTCAACCATAAAAGAATTTTTTGCCCAATTGTATGCAAACCCAACAACCGGGGCCGATCCATTTTCTGGTGGCAGGCAAATGAATTGTCATTTTGCGACCAAATCTATAAATGAAGATGGCAGTTGGAATGATTTAACACAAATTAAAAACTGCTCTGCAGATATTTCGCCAACCGGCGGACAAATGGCCCGTTTAGTGGGCTTGGCTTATGCTTCAAAATTATTCCGAAACAATAAGGAACTTGATTATTTAAAGCAGTTTTCTGTAAATGGAAATGAAGTAGCCTTTGGTACAATAGGCAATGCCTCTACATCAGAAGGCGTATTCTTTGAAGCTATAAATGCTGCAGGCGTTTTGCAGGTGCCTATGGCGATTTCCATTTGGGATGATGCTTATGGGATTTCTGTTCCTGCAAAGTATCAAACCACAAAAGAAGATATTTCGGAGGTTTTAAAAGGTTTTCAACGTGACGCTGATCAACCGGGTTACGAAATTTATAAAGTAAAAGGTTGGGATTATCCGGCTTTATGCGAGGTTTATGAAAAAGCCATAAATGTATGCAGAACAGAGCATGTGCCTGCTTTAATACATGTTACTGAACTAACCCAACCCCAGGGGCATTCAACTTCCGGCTCGCACGAGCGTTATAAATCTAAAGAAAGGTTAAGCTGGGAAAACGAACACGATTGTATCTTAAAAATGCGGGAGTGGATGTTGGAATCAGCCATTGTAACAGAGGAAGAAATTGTAGAGATTGAAAAAGTAGCTAAAATTTTTGTTAGAAATGCACAGAAAGAAGCCTGGAATGAGTTTTTGGACAGCATTAAACCGGAACAAAAACAAGTTGTAGATTTTATAGGTGGTTTGGCTAAACATCAGCCCGAACTGGCCAGAATCGCGGCCCAATTGGCATCAACTGCCGATGCGCAACGTAGAGAGGTTTTTTCTGCTGCGCGTAAAGCCATTCATTTATCAGCTAATTTTAATTCGCCGGAGCGGGATGAATTTTTAGCCTGGTACAAAGAACAAGAAACATTAAATAGCGATAGATACAATTCAAAATTACATACCAACGGAGCAGAAAGCCCTGGTAATATCCCTGTTGTTGATGCAGAGTATGATGAATTTTCGAAAATGGTTGATGGCAGGGAAGTGCTCAATGCCTGCTTTAATCAAAACTTTGCCCGCGATCAGCGTTTAGTCGCTTTTGGTGAAGATTTAGGGAATATCGGGGATGTTAATCAAGGCTTTGCAGGTTTACAGGCTAAATATGGCGAGTTGAGAGTTACCGATACCGGCATTCGTGAAATGACCATTATGGGGCAGGGTATAGGCCTGGCCATGCGTGGTTTAAGACCTATCGCCGAAATACAATATTTAGATTATCTAATTTTTGCACTTAATGTACTTAGCGATGATTTGGCATCGCTTTCTTACCGTACAAAAGGCATTCAAAAAGCACCGGTAATCATTCGTACCAGGGGGCACCGTTTAGAGGGTATCTGGCATTCCGGTTCTCCGATTAGTATGTTGTTGGGCTCTTTGAGAGGTTTGCATTTATGTGTGCCACGCGATATGACACAGGCTGCAGGTATGTACAACACCCTTTTCAGGGCTGATGAACCCGCCGTAGTTATTGAATGCCTGAATGGTTATCGTTTAAAGGAAAAACTGCCTAACAATGTTGGCGATTTTACAGTACCCCTGGGTAAAGCAGAAGTTTTAGAACAGGGTACGGACATAACCGTTGTTTCTTATGGTTCATCGTTACGGATTGTGCAGGAAGCCGCCGAAGAATTAAGTATTTTAGGCATTTCAATAGAAATCGTTGACCTTCAAACTTTATTGCCATTCGATACTACACATGTTTGTGCAACATCTTTAGCTAAAACCAATAAGTTATTCATTGTGGATGAAGATGTGCCAGGAGGTGCTTCGGCCTACATTTTGCAAAAAATATTAGAAGAACAAAAAGGATATTTCCTATTGGATGGACAGCCTAAAACGCTATCGGCAAAAGCTCATCGTCCACCATTTGGATCGGATGGAGATTATTTTAGTAAGCCATCTGTTGAGGATGTTGTAGAGGCCATTTATCAAATGATGCGTGATTCCAATCCGGCTAAGTACCCGGCACTGTTTTAATGGTAAGTTTAGAAGCAGGAAATAATATAGAGAATTTAGTCATCCGATAAATATAGCAGACTGCATAAATTCATCGGATGACTAATTTTTTTAGGTGTTTTTTCTTAATCAACTTAGTTGAATTAATTTTTATGCTTCTTTTCTCCTGTATAAAGTTTTTCTCCTGCTTTTATTTCTAATGGCAAGTCGTTTTCTTCTGGTGGAACGGGGCATCTGTAACCTTCACTATAAGCACAATAAGGGTTATAAGCCTTATTAAAATCGACCTCAATTTTTCCATCTTTAATATCCGATGAATTTAAATCAATATACCGGCCACCACCATAGCTTTCCTTATTATTGGTTTCATCTGTAAAAGGAAGAAATAGCAAGTCCTTATAAGACGGATTACTCGCCAGGGCAATGCTTTTGTATAAAGTCATTTGCAAAGGTTTATGATTGATAAGGAAGCTGATTTTCGCGTAGCGATAAAATTCTTTGCTTGTTCCATCGTAGGTTGGCATTTTAAAAACCTTTTCATTTTCTAAAATTTCAACTTTCGCTTCAACTTTATAATTGCTATCCGCATCATAAAAATGAAGATTTTTTAAATCCTCCGTTTTCAAAGGCGAACGACTTTCTTTGATAAAATCTTGTTTATAGCTCTCGCGATGCTTTGCAATTTGTTCAGCATAGCTTTGAGCAAAAGTGTTTAAACCGATCAATAAGAATAACAGGGTAATGAGTTTCATGTTGATTAAATTATACTCAATTTATTTCTTAAAAACTGATCGGCCAAAACCAATGCCGCCATTGCCTCAACAATAACAACAGCTCTGGGTACAACACAAGGGTCGTGGCGACCTTTGCCTTTAATTTCTGCGGCTTCGCCTGCTGAGTTTATGGTTTGTTGATTGTGCATAATCGTAGCAACAGGCTTAAAGGCAACTTTAAAGGTAATGTCCATTCCATTGGAAATACCGCCTAAAATTCCACCTGCATGGTTGGTTACGGTCTTGAAGACTTTTGAATCTGCAGCCTTAGGTTGAGGAATGTCATTATGTTCAGAACCTCTTAATTCACTTCCGGCAAAACCAGAGCCATATTCAAAACCATGAACAGCATTGATACTCAACATGGCTTTACCTAAATCGGCATGTAATTTATCGAAAACAGGTTCTCCCAAACCAGCCGGACAACCTTTAACCACACAACTGATTTTGCCGCCAACCGTATCGCCATCTTTCCGAACGGAATCTATAAATTCAATCATTTCATGTGCTACTGCCGGATCTGCACAACGTACAATATTTTCTTCCCTGATTTGTAGTAAGGCCGTTAAATCATTGCTTTCTAAATTGGGCGCATCTATTGTCCCAACTGATGTTACATGTGCAAAAATCTCAATGCCTTGCTGTTTTAAAAGCAATTTAGCAATCGCACCGGCAGCTACCCGCGCGGCAGTTTCACGGGCAGAAGAGCGGCCTCCACCACGGTGGTCACGGATACCATATTTTGCATCGTAAACGTAATCTGCATGACTCGGACGATAGACATCTATGTTATGACCATAATCTTTTGAGCGCTGGTCTTCATTCGGGATGAGCAAAGCAATGGGTGTACCTGTGCTTTTTCCTTCAAAAACACCAGATAAAATCTGCACAGTATCGCTTTCTTTACGTTGAGTGGTAATTTTTGATTGCCCCGGGCGTCTTTTATCCAATTCGGATTGAATAAATTCCAAATCAATATCCAATTGTGCCGGGCAACCGTCTATAATTACTCCAATGGCTACCCCATGAGATTCGCCAAAGGTTGTTATTCTGAAAATTTGTCCGAATGAATTTCCTGCCATTTTAAGTTGAAAGTTATAGGTTATAAGTGTTTAGGGTTGATTTGTTGCTTTTTATCTTTGTTCTTTGATCATTTATCCTTGCTCTTCTACTAAAAATCCAGCTTTCTTTAAATCTTCCCAAAAATAAGGATAAGATTTCTCTACAACCTGCATTTCTTCAATTTCTACTTCATTGATAACCAAGGCAAGCGGAGCAAAAGCCATTGCCATACGGTGGTCTTCGTAAGTTGCAATGGTAATTTTTTCAGGGAAATGGAGATTATCGCAGTTTAAAGTATAAACCAAATTATTTTCGGTTAAGGTAACGCCAATTTTCGCCAATTCATTTTGTAAAGCTGCAATACGATCAGTTTCTTTGATTTTCAAAGTTTCAAGACCTGTAAAAGCCATGTTTTTACCTAAAGCCGCGGCACAGACTACAATGGTTTGAGCTAAATCTGGACATGTTTTTAAATCTAAAACATCACCAGACTCCAAAAGTTTTTCTGATTTGTTAATGGAAATGCCTGTTTGGGTTTTACTTGTTGAAATGCCAAAAGTCTCCATGATCTTTTGGATTTGGCTATCACCCTGCAGGCTTTTTTCTTTTAATGCAGGTAAACTGATTCTTGCATTTTCTGCCAAGGCCGCGATGCTGTACCAATAAGATGCAGCGCTCCAATCTGGCTCCACAATCAATGTTCTTGATCTAAAAGATTGAGGTTCGATAGAAATTAGGTTTTCTTTACCATTTGGGAGATTGCTTTTCCAAGTATGCTCAATTCCAACGGATGCAAGCATATCTAAAGTCATATCTACATAGGGCTTTGAGGTTAATTCTCCCTCAATTTCTAAAGTTAAACCTTGAGGTAGGATAGGGGCAATCATCAACAATGCCGAAATGTACTGACTGCTGATATCGCCTTTTATTTTAACCTGAGAAACTTTCTGCTCTAATGGCCCAACAATATTCAATGGTGGAAAACCCTCATTTTCTGCATAAGAAATATCGGCACCAATCGTTTTTAAAGCCTCAGCCAAAATACCAATCGGACGCTGTTTCATTCTTTCGGTTCCGGTTAGCAGAAAGTTTCCGTTTTTTGCAGACAGATATGCTGATAGAAAGCGCATAGCTGTTCCTGCAGGGCCAACGTCTACTAGTTTTGAGTCTTTAGTCTTAAGTCCTGAGTCTTCTCCTGACTCCGAACTCCGAACTCCAAACTCCCAACTCTCAACTCCCAACTCTTTTAAAATCTTATCGAGTGTAACTGTATCTGCTGCGTTCGAGAGATTCTCAACTTTAACTAAGTTTTTGCTTAGGGCACTAATAATTAAGGCTCTGTTGCATTCGCTTTTCGAACCTGTTAATTGGATTTCCGTATCAATATTTTTATTCCCTTTGAAAGAAACTAAGGCGTTTTTCGACATTATGTATTGTTTTATTCTTTAATATGAAGTGTCAGATGGTAACACCTGACACCACGAATATTTTATAAATCGTCATTGCGAGGCAGGGAGCAATCCTACTACTTTCGCAAAGGATTAAACCTATCGCATTAAGATTGCTTCGTGCCTCGCAATGACAGGGTGCAAAGGGTTTTTGCTTTAAGCTTTCTGCTTTAGTCTTTTAGCTGGTTAAACTTGCTTCGTTCCTCACAATGACGGGTTGCTGAGAGTTTTCGCTTTAAGCTTTCTGCTTTAGTCTTTTAGCTGGCTTTTAGCTGGTTAAACCTTCCGCCTTCAAACCCTCTACTTTTCTACCCCTTAACCTCCGTATGTTGTTCCGCAGCTATTCCTTTCTCGGCTTTGCCTGCGTTCATGATTTCAGTTTGTTTACGGATAGATTCACCGTGTACCAATTCTAAGAATTTCTCTGTAAAGTTTAAATCTAATTTTAATGCTTTAGCAAATGCATGTCCTTTTTTGATGATGGCATCCCAACGGTTAACCTGTAAAATGGTTACTTGGTTATCGCGTTTAAATTCACCTATTTTTTCAACGATAGACATACGTTCGCCTAATTTCTGCAATAAAACATCGTCGATTTTATCAATTTGTTTACGTAAATCAGCTAATTTATCTGCAAAAGCTTCGTTGGCAGATTCTGGCTCACGAACCGTTAAACGATCCACCAATTCGGCTAAAGCAGCAGGTGTAACCTGTTGTTTGGCATCTGTCCAGGCAACTGATGGATCAACATGCGATTCGATCATTAAACCTTGCATATCTAAATCCAATGCTTTTTGAGAGATGTAAGGGATTAATTCACGGTTACCACAAATATGGCTTGGGTCGTTGATGATTGGTAATTCAGGGCAAAGTGTTTTTAATTGAATAGCAAGTTCCCACATAGGTTCGTTACGGAAAGAGCTTTTCTCGAAAGAAGAGAAACCGCGGTGAATTGCACCAATTTTAGTGATACCAGCGCCATTAATGCGCTCAATCGCACCAATCCATAATTGTAAATCAGGGTTAACCGGGTTTTTAATCAATACAGGAATATCATGGCCTTTTAAAGCGTCAGCAATTTCCTGAACAGTGAAAGGATTTACAGTAGAACGTGCACCAATCCAAAGAATATCCACACCTGCAGCTAAAGCTTCTTCAACGTGTTTTGCGTTTGCAACCTCAACAGCTGTTGGCAAACCGGTTTCTGCTTTTGCACGTTTTAACCACTCTAAACCGATGCTGCCAATACCCTCAAATTCTCCCGGACGGGTACGTGGTTTCCAGATACCAGCTCTTAATACAGATACCTTTCCGGTTGCAGCCAATAAATGAGCTGTGGTTAATAATTGCTCTTCAGTTTCTGCGCTACATGGCCCTGAGATCAACAATGGTTCGTTTTTGGTGTTTAGCCAAGTGTTTAAAGGTTGGATGTTTAAATTAAGTTTCATGATTATGGATTGAATGTTTTATATATTAATATTGAAAAATTGTAAGGTTTAAAAGTTGAGATGTTAATTGTTTTGTGTTAGGTTAATCGGTTAATTGTTTAAATCGGTTAATTGAACAGTTAAGCAGTTTGTACAGTTTAAACAATTAACCTTTGTTATACTTTATCGTTTTTTTGATATTCTCCAAGTATATTAAAGTTCGAAGTATATTTTAATGCTTTCCTAACAGCTTTATCATACTTTTCGGTACTTGGCCATTCCAAATCTACGTAGAAATAATATTCATTTCTTTTACCTAAAACCGGCATGGACTGGATTTTGGTTAGGCTTACTTCTTGTTCTGCAAATATGTTTAAAACGGTAGCCAACGAGCCAGCTTTATGCCCAACCTGAAAACAGATGGATGCTTTGTTAATTTTTTTACCTTCATCCGTTTTGTCTTTTTTGAGGATCAGAAAGCGGGTATAATTTTTTTTGTTTGATTCCACACGACGCTCCAAAATATTCAGGCCGTAAAGTTCTGCAGCTAAATGGTTTGCAATTGCCATGGTATCGGTTAATTTTTCTTCCTGGATGCGTTTTGCACAAGCTGCGGTATCATTACTTTCTACGATCTTAATGTTTGGGTAATCGTAAAAGAAATCAATGCATTGACGAATGGCGATAGGATGCGAGGTAACGATTTTAATGTCTTCGAATTTTACACCCGGTAAAGCCATTAAGTGTAATTGAATAGGCAAATAAACTTCGCCAACTACTGAAAAACTGTAATCCCGGATCAACGTGTAATTTGGTAATAAACTGCCAGCAATGGAGTTCTCAATTGCCATAACCACGAAGTCCGCATCAGCTTTCTCCAGCTTGTCGCAAGTTTCTTTAAAGGAATTGCACTCTATGGTTTCAATATCTTTCCCAAAGAATTTGTACGCGGCTTCTTCGTGAAAAGATGCCTTGATACCTTGAATCGCTATTCGTTTTTTTGTTTCCATTTTTGCGTAAAACAAAAAAGTCCCGGCATTGGGCCGGGACTTTCTTATACATTTTAATATTGTTATATATTTTCTTGCATATTAGCCCCGGCTCTCACTAAAATAGTAAAAGTAACCAAAGTAATATGTGCTAAATTGTTTCATTTCTTTTTTTGAATGAGCCAAATGTACTAACAAAATTTAATTTGTCAATAGGGATTTGAATTTTTTTTAAACAAAATTTAATTTTCTTGATTTTTTCTATAAATCTTATAGGTTTTAAAACCCTTATAAGGCTTGAAGATTGTGGCCGTTTATCTTTTCATTTTGCTCTGCCTCATACAATTCTTTCTGCATGATTTTAGCAATTTTAGTGCTTCCATCATGGCTCCATCCCGGCGGATTGATGATATATTTTACCTTATCCATAAACGTTGGCGCTCTTTTAATATCCGCTTTTAGCGCAATAAATTCATGGAAAATAATGTTTACAGGGCCTATATCTTTCGGTTGGGTAGTTAAACCATATTTGATCGTCTCTTCCGGCAATTCTTCCTGGAAAGTGCCGAATAATCTATCCCAAAGGATTAAAACCATACCCATATTTTTATCCAAGTAACGCAAATTGCTGGCGTGATGTACACGATGGTGAGAAGGCGTAACCAAGATGTATTCAATCCAGGGATGAAGTTTGCCAACGGTTTGGGTATGAACCAGATTTCCATAAATTTGGGTAATGAGATAGGCGAAAAGAATATCCATCGCAGTGAAACCCATAAATGCCAGTGGCAAATAGAAAAATACGCGGTATAATGGTTCGAAAACGGTTGAACGGAATCCTGTGGTTAAATTAAAGTGCTCTGATGAATGGTGGGTAACATGCATCGCCCAAAAAAATCGAACATAATGCCCAACTGTATGTAAAAACCAGTAAAGAAAATCTTGCGCAAGGATAAGAATAATCCAATACATCCATATATTATGAATTTGAAATAGTCTGAACTGGTAACAATATTCCAACAGGAAGAATGTTGCTGTTTTCATACCCAGATTCATTATAATTGCCGAAACCATCAGATAAATATTGGTCCAGGTATCGCGTTTGGTATATAGTTTTCTGCCGTGTAGAAAACTAAAATACATTTCTACAAGGGTTAGCACAATGACGAAGCCGAATAAAGTGCCGACAGAAATATCGCCCTCCGTAAATTTCATTTTATTTATAAACTGTTGTAATAATTTAAACTATTCAAAATATCGCTGCGGCTTACACGGCAGTTAAACGTGCATTTGCCAATATTTTCTAGTAAGGAGAACAAAATATTCCCGTTTTCGTTTTTCTTATCGCTTTGCATCAACTCCAAAAGGGTATCAAAACGCTCTATTTTGATATGATATTTAGGATATAATGAAAGTATGTATTGACTAATGTCTACCAACTCAGATTCTGTTAAATGGCTGTTTTTGACTGATAGATAGGCCTCACAAACGAAACCAATAGCAATAGCTTCGCCATGAGTTAAAGGTTTTTCATCATTTGCTAAGGAATAACTTTCTACCGCATGGCCGATGGTATGACCATAATTTAAAATCTTGCGCAAGTTTTTTTCATGCGGGTCGATAGTTACGACTTCATTTTTAATTTCTACGGAACGGTAAATATCTTCGGCTGACGGACTTAAATAATTACTTGCTTTTAACTTTTCATAATAAGCTTTATCGGCAATTAAGCCATGTTTTATCATTTCGGCAAAGCCGGATAAAAGTTCGCGTTGAGGCAGGGTTTTTAAAAATTCGGTCTCGATAAATACCATTTGGGGAAGACTGAATGTACCCACCATATTTTTAACATTATCGATATCGATTCCTGTTTTACCACCAACAGAGGCATCAACCTGCGAAAGCAGGGTAGTTGGAATATTAATAAAGTCGATTCCACGTTTGTAGGTCGAAGCGATGAAACCACCCATGTCGGTAATTACGCCACCGCCAAGGTTGATCATCAAACTTTTACGGTCGGCTTCGAAATCTAAAAGGGTTTTCCAGATCCCGATACAGAAATCAATGTTCTTGTTTTCTTCACCAGCAGACGTTTCAATCAAATCAAATTCCTGGTAATCATCTAATAAGGACTGAAAAACAGGCAGACAAACTTCACTGGTATGCTCATCTGCAAATACAAATATTTTACTGTATTTGTTGCTTTCCAAAAGGGTTTTTAAAGATACTAATCCGCTTTCGAAATAAAGCGTATGACCTGCGCTGGTTAAAGGTTCCATTAAATGATTTCGATTTTATGTTCGGCAAAAGTGATGATATCGCCAACTCTAACTTTTAAACGTTTGCGGAAATCTACTTCGCCATTATATTTTACCAAGCCATCTTCTACAACAGTTTGGGCATCGCCACCGCTACCAACCAATCCAGTAGCTTTTAAAAGCTGGATTAATGGAATAAATTCGCCTTCTAATTTGAATTGTATCATTTTGTTACAAAAATACAATTATTTGCAGGTTTTTGGTTTCAACAATGGATGCTTTTTATAATTTTGCATCCAACTGACTTATTAAAGCGTATTAAATGGATTTATCCCCCAATAAGCAACCGAATTTTGATAATACGGAAGTTGCTTTCAGGCACAAAACAAATTCTGAGTTGAAGAAAGCTTTTTGGCTTTTTAAAATGATCAGCAGTAATTTCTTAACAAAGGTTGGTCCGCCGGTTACCAATTTCTTTTTGAATATTGGCCTACCCATACAAGGCATAATAAAGTCGACCATTTTTAAACAGTTTTGTGGTGGGGAAACCATTGCCGAATGTGATAAAGCGATTGAGCAATTGCATAAAGGCGGGGTTGGAACAATTCTGGATTATTCTGTTGAGGGTGAAGAGGAAGAAAAGGTTTTTGATGAAACCTGTGAAGAAATTATTCGCACCATTCTTCGTGCCGATGGGGATACTAAAATCCCGATTACGGTTTTTAAGATCACAGGTATCGGGCGTTTTGCGTTATTACAAAAGCTGGATGCCAAGGAGGTTTTATCTGTTGAAGAACAAGCTGAATTTGAGAAAGTTAAGGCGCGTTGTGAAAAGATTTGCAGAACAGCCCATGATAAGGGTGTTCCGATTATGATTGATGCGGAGGAAAGCTGGATTCAGCATACAATTGATGAATTGGCTTTGGATATGATGCGTACATTCAACCGGGAACGCATTATTGTATACAACACTTACCAAATGTATCGTCATGATAAACTGGCTGATATGAAAGCGGACCATTTGATTGCCAAAGCTGATGGTTTTATTTTAGGTGTAAAAATGGTTCGTGGTGCTTACATGGAAAAAGAGCGGAAAAGGGCTGAGGAAATGGGTTATCCATCTCCAATTCAGCCCGATAAAGCATCATCTGACAGAGATTATGATGCCTCTTTACGCTATTGTGTTGATCACCTTGAAGAAATCGCTATCGTTGCGGGAACGCACAATGAAGATAGCAGTCGTTTATTGACTTATCTTTTGGAAGAAAAACAAATTCCACATAATCATCCGCATGTATATTTTGCACAGTTGTTGGGCATGAGCGATAATTTAAGTTTTAACCTTGCCGATTCTAATTACAACGTTGCTAAATATGTTCCTTATGGACCTATTAAAGCTGTAATGCCTTATTTGTTCAGAAGAGCGCAAGAAAATACTTCAGTTGCAGGGCAAACCGGAAGAGAGTTGGGTTTGATTGAGCGGGAGTTGAAGAGAAGACGTTTGTAGTTTTGAGTAGAACCAATTTACGAAGTTTCGAAGGGATTGAGCCCAGGAAAAACTTCGTAAATTTTGAAGATCGGTGAGACTGGCGAAGTTCTTCCCTGTCAGTGGCTTTTGAAACTTCGCAAGTCTTGGAACTGAAGGGATTGAGCCCAGGAAAAACTTCGTAAATTTTGAAGATCGGTGAGACTGGCGAAGTTCTTCCCTGTCAGTGGCTTTTGAAACTTCGCAAGTCTTGGAACTGAAGAGATTGAGCCAGGAAAAACTTCGTAAATTTTGAAGATCGGTGAGACTGGCGAAGTTCTTCCCTGTCAGTGGCTTTTGAAACTTCGCAAGTCTTGGAACTGAAGAGATTGAGCCCAGGAAAAACTTCGTAAATTTTGAAGATCGGTTTTAAGACTGGCGAAGTTTCCCCAATCTGTGGCTCTTGAAACTTCGCAAGTCCTAAAAACTGCCAATTGAAAATTGCTAACTATTAACTCTGAAAGGTTGTTTCCCTGTCAGCAGATCATAAAACAAAATAAAATCACTTGCTAAACTGTAACCGGGATATTGGAAAGTGGCTGGTTTATTTTTCTCGAAGAAAAAATGTCCAACCCATGCAAAGCCATAGCCTAAAAATGGTATTGCGATAAAAAAGCGCCAATCGTGAAATAAGAAACCTGTAAAAAAAGCAAGAAATACCAAGCCAGTACCAATAAAATGCAAAACCCTTGATGTGGTGTTGCTGTGTTCGGTTAAATAAAAAGGATAAAACTCTTTTAGCGATTTAAATCTTTTCTCCTGCATAATCTAAATTACAAAATTTGATTTGCTTTTAAAAAAGCTTCCAGTTTTGCTGGTTTTTCTGTCATTAATAAAGTATTTAGGCCCACTTTTTTTGCGCCTTCAATGTGTTGTGGACTATCATCAATAAATAAAGTTTCTGCAGGATTCAAATTATTTTCGTTCATTACCTGCTCAAAAATATTAGTGTTTGGTTTGCGTAATTTCATCTGCTGAGAAAAATAAGCCTTCTCAAAATAATCATCGTAATTGTTGAGCTCGAAAGTGGTTTTCAGGTAATTAATGATCCAATCGTAATGGATCTCGTTGTTGTTGCTCAACAGAAAAGTGCGATATTTCTCTTTAACCTTTAAAAGCAAATCGTGGTTTTCCTGGATCGTTCCAATAAGTAAACTGTTCCAGGCATCATCAATTTGTTGGTCTGTAAGTTCTTGATTATTGGCCGCTTCTCTTATTCCCGCTCTAAATTCAGCAGGACTGATTGCCCCGGTTTCGAAATCATCAAACAAATGGTTGTGGCCTTTGTGGGCAAAGAAATTTTCGATATCTGCAATGCCTAATTTTTGCAATGCATTTTGGGTAATTTTAAAATCTATATCGAATATTACATTCCCGTAATCAAAAATGATGTTTTTTATATTTTGCATAAAGAATTTTAGAATTTGCTGCAAATATCTTTAATAAATTTAGAAACTGTTTAAAGTTCCTGTTTAAAAAATCAGGATAATGTAGTCTTGGTTCAAAAACTTCTTGGGAAACAAACGTTTGCGCTTAGTTTAGTTTTTTTGATTAAACATTTTCAAGCTCCATAGGGAAACATGTATCTTAAAAATTTAATATTTAAGAAGTCAAAGCACTATTTAAGGACTATCATTATAATTTAATTCAGAACCTTAAAAGGAGATCGTGGTCTGCTTTTGATTTTTAATGTTTTTAGTCAAACGTTTGCGTAAACAAATTAAGCAGATCTGGGGATTTTAATTTTTAATTTGCCTTAACAAAGATTAAAAGCAAGTATTTTTATTGCTGTGTTACTTATAAAGAGAAGGGAATCTTTAACCAGTTTATAATTATTAACTAAAACACCAAATATTAAGCATAATGGAGCGCAGAGAATTTATTAAAAATGGAGCATTGGCTGCTGCCGGATTTACCATCTTACCAACTGGAAGCCTTTTTGCATCCTCTGAAACCGGAAAAGTAAGGCTGGGTTATATCGGGGTAGGTGCCAGGGGTATGAGTCATATTTCAGAAGGGACACTACGGGATGATGTAGAAATCGTAGCCATATGTGATACTCAGGAAAGTTCATTAAAAATCTGTAGGGCATTTATCGAGAAAAAAGGAAGACCAGCGGCTGTAGAATATACAGGAGGAACAGATGCTTATAAAAAACTGCTGGATCGTAAAGATATCGATGCCGTGATTATATCCACACCATGGCAATTCCACAAAGATCAGGCTGTTGATGCGATGAAGGCCGGAAAATATGTTGGATGCGAAGTTATAGCCGGACTTACAGTTGCTGACCACTGGGACATTGTAAACACCTCTGAAAAAACAGGCATGCCGTACATGACACTTGAAAATGTTTGTTACCGCCGCGATGTGATGGCTGCTTTAAATATGGTAAGGCAAGGGCTTTTTGGCGAACTTATTCATTTGGAAGGTGGTTATCAGCACAACCTTAGAAATGTATTGTTCAATGATGGCAAACAATATTATGGAGGAGGGGTAGAGTACGGCCCAAAGGCATTGAGTGAAGCGCAATGGAGAACTCAATTTAATATTGATCAGGATGGAGATTTATACCCGACACACGGTGCCGGCCCGATTCTGCAATATGCAAACATCAATAGGGGAAACCGCTTTACTAACCTGGTATCCTTTAGCTCTAAGGCAAGAGGTTTGGCTGCCTATGTGGAGGATTTATCGCCAGGCCATCCTAATGCAAAACTGAACTATAAAAATGGTGATGTAACTACGACGCTGATCAACTGCGCCAATGGCGAAACCGTATTGTTAAGCCATGATACCCACTTGCCAAGACCATATTCCATTGGTTTTAGGGTTCAGGGGACCGATGGCATCTGGATGGATGTAAACAAATCCATTTATATAGAAAAACAGGCTAAAAAACATGATGCATGGGAGCCGGTAAACACCTGGTTTGAGAAATATGATCACCCGCTTTGGAAAAAATATGAGAAGGAGGCATTAGGTGCAGGTCACGGTGGTATGGATTGGTTTGTATTTAATGGATTTATCCAGGCGGTAAAACAGAAAAAACAAACGCCGATTGATGTTTACGATTCGGTAACGATGAGTGTAATTGCACCACTTTCTACCAAATCGTTAAAAGAAGGTAATATGCCACAAAAATTCCCTGATTTTACCAAAGGGAAATGGAAAGATCGGAAAAATACTTTCGCTTTGGACGACAGCGGTTTTTAAAACTTCGAAGCTCGTCAATAATGACGCTTTTTGATTTACATTCAAAGTCTCGGTTCATGTCTCCAGGAAACGAAAACGAAATATATATGAGTCATCCGATGAATATAGGCAAACTGTACATATTCATCGGATGACTATTTGAGGGTAGACTTTAAGACTGAAGAAGTTTCCCAACCCAAGTTTAACAAAACTTCGTAAGTCGAGTTTTTATCATGCTGAACGTTTGAAGAATTCCATAAAGGAGTTTAGTTTATAGGTATTCTTCGTACCTACCATTGACGTGTTTTCGTAATAACCTGTAAAACAATATTTTATTTATTCCGCTAGCCGCGGAGGCCTTTTTCTTTTGGCTAGCATATTAGCGGAAGAACATAAAGGGTTCTTTCTGAAGCATATGTTAGATGTAACGTCATCTATATTGATTTTTATGAAATAAATTACACCTCAGGATTGACAAATCCTAATCTTTTCTCTACCCTTTTTCTTCTCCAATAAGATTATTCTTATTCCTGATTTAAATAACTCCTATACAAAAATAGGATGACAAAGAATTTTGCAATCAAGGTTCTGAAATTCAAATATTAGATAATAACATCTGACAGCATGAATAAAAAACAATCTGATTAAAATACTTGTTAATGGAGATATCTGGTTAATTGGTGCTTGATTTTTCGTCATCCTTAAGCTTATGAAAAAAATACCCGTAATAATAGGATGGTTTTTACTTGTCATCGTGTTCGTGCTTTATCTGTATGGAATTTTTTATGCCATATTTATGCCTGATGAAGTTTTGAACAGTCAAAAAATAATTATTGGATACACTATACCTGAGCCTCTTGATACACTGGTAAGTACTATAGGTGCAATTTTATTGACCAATCTGGGTGCTGTTCTGGGTATATCGGTAAGTCAGCCCCAATCCGGACTGGCAGGTAAAACATTGATTTTAAGTAAGAGCGTTAAGATTCCGGATCCCCTGACCAAGAGAGAACTCATACAGATCGTTTCCGTAATGATTTATATTCTAACCCTGATCGCTTGTTTTGTGGCCTGGGGATACAGCACTTTTGGAAGTAGTGAAGATTTAAAGCCAGTTGTTCCCTTTGTACAGCTATATGGAAAAACACTGATAGGAGTGATTACCGCCTATATAGCCTTTGTGCTAGGCGTAAACAGGACTTAATTTAACCTACATATGCAATTAATTTTTAGACATCGACTCAAATAACAAATAACCTGAGTTCCTTTAGATTTACATTAGAAAGGTCTATTTGATACTTTATATAAAAGCGGTCATCACCATGTCCCGAGTATTGGGATCAGGGTCTTTATGGCAGGAAAGATGCTGAAACAAGTTCAGCATGACGAGAAGACCATTCAATGCGACTACAATCCTTATTTTGCTTTAAATATTAATCGGAACTCAAGTAAATAAGTTAAGCAACGTTATCCTCTCTACGCATCTTTATCACTTTGGCTGGCACACCGCCCACCATGCTATAAGGTTCAACATCACGGGTTACAACGCTGCCTGCGGCAATTATAGAACCTTTACCTATGGTTACCCCCGCCAGTATCACACTGTTGGTACCTATCCAGCAATCATCTTCTATAATGATAAATTCCCGTTTTACACCTTGTTCGTGCATAGGTATATCGGTTCTGTCGAAATTGTGGTTTTCGGCAAATAAACCAACCCTGGGACCCATCATTACATTATTACCAATTTCAATGTATCCGGAACAGCCGATGTAATTATAAGTACCGATGCTTGAGTTGTTTCCTATTTTTAAGCCTACTCCAACCTCGCCGCCATAGGCGTTTGATGGCCTTATGGTCGCAAACCTTCCAATGGTAACACGATCGCCAATAACAATGTTCTTGGAGGCCATGCAATTCACTTCAGCATAATCTTCAATAATCAGATCGCGGCCGGCATACAAGTGCTTTGCATAGCGTAGGGTTGTTCCTTTTCCAACCATAACCAAACCTTTTGATGCGCCCATAAAAATCCTGACGTAACATCCTCGTATAATATATATAATCAGACTCAATACAGTCGAAAATATATCGTTTGCTGTCCAACCTGTAAATCTATCTCGTATTTGCTGGATATAATTTTTTACTGCCATTACAATTATTTTTATTTTATACTGTCATTATTACAATTATGTTTTATTTTATGAGGGTTAATAATCTATGGTTTTAATTGATAAATATTGTTAATTGGATTCAGCAGCCTGCATTTTCTTAATTGTTTTGGCTGGATTACCGAATGTTACACAATCTGATGGCACGCTTTTTACCACGATTGAGCCTGCTCCAATAATAACACGATCGCCGATTTCAATGTCACCTATTATTGCAACGCTTACGCCTATGTTTACATGATTGCCCACTTTAGGTGGTTTTGAAAGGGTTCCATCTGCATTTTCTATAATGCCTATGGTTGTGAGGTGCCTTATGACACAAAAATCGCCTATTACGGCATCACCATGAATCACAACTCCATGGCCATGCTCTAATCTCAAACCTTTTCCTATCGTGGCATTCCATTGTATTTCAATATTTAAAAACCATTCTACAAAAATTCTATAAAAAAGCAGATACCAAAAAAATAGAACAACCAGTATTTTGTTGCTTCTGATAAAAGAGGCCAAACGAAACAACACTAAGACCATCTGGCTTTTAATATTGCCTTTATTGCTTTTCCAATCTTGAAAAATATTATAAGATTTACGTGTATAAATCACTGCATCTGTCGGATTATTATGATCCATATCTGTACGCTAATTAGTGGTGAAAAAAGAGTTAATTAATTAAGGGTTAAAATGCCAGTTGTGTTTTTGAATTTTGTTTTCTGTTTAAATGTTCTGAATTGGTGCGCCTGCTGTATATGCCAAGTACTGCAGCATATAATCGTGGCGATATACGAAAAAGTGAGTAACCATATTTGTATCGTTTTGTAACGTATTTAGCTCCTAAGTAAAATCCGTTATATTGCTTTAAGTTATTTACAATAATTTCATAATCTTTCTGGTTGTTTTTTCTTGATTCGATCAACACCATATTCAGATTAATCATATTGGTGTTAAAATCGAATGCTTTTGCTTCTTCAATATGGTTAGGCAATTCTTTTTTGCAAAACTCTACCATACGTTTGGTTAACGACAGTATACTCATATGCTTCTGGCTAAATGCAGCTATGCTGATTGAGTTCTCTCTTATCATATAATCGTACATGATCGTGTCGTCATATACAGTTAATTTTGAGGCAATGAGTGTTTCAAAATTGTAGTAGGCATCCTCAAACAACGCTTGTCCCGGTTCAAAAAAGATATGCTTAAAGGTTTCCCGTCTGTATAGCTTATCGTAATTACTCAATAATATTTCGCCACTGAATAAAGCTGTAATTCCTTCGTCGGTATTGTAGATTTTAATGTCATTATTGCCGCCATACAGCTCTACTTTATCAGGCAATATTCTTCTTATCCCACATATGGATATATCAGCATTATATTTTTCGATATTTTTAATAAGCAATTCATACATGCCGGTAGCCGGAACATCATCTGCATCTATAAAGCCAACGTATTTCCCGCTTGCTATTTTAAGACCAGCATTCCTGGCTGCGGATACGCCCTGATTAACCTGATGAATAACCGTAACCCTTTCGTCTGTTTTAAAAGCATCACATTTTTCTCCACTATTATCTTTTGATCCATCATTAACTAAAATTAATTCAAAATCGGTTACAGTCTGTGCGAGTATTGATTTTACACAGGCATCAATGTATTCGGCTTTATTGTATACAGGGATTATTATTGATAGTAGTTTCATACTTTAGTATTTATAACGAATTATATTTTAGAAACGTTTAATTTTTTTGTTTGAAAAACATAAGATCATGCTGAACTTTGTTTTAATATCTCTTTAAATCAAAACCTGAAATCGGCCCAGGAGATGATAAGAATAAAATTTAAACGGTTTCTTAATTGTTATGGATGATATTTAATATACTGGTTTTGTATTGTTCTTTTGAGAACATTTTCTGCACCCTGTCCATACCTGCATTACCCATCTTTTCTCGTGCTGCAACATCATTAATTAAAAAAGAAAAGTTTTTAACGGCCGTTTCGGCATCATCCCAGGGGATTAAAATACCGGTATGCTGATCGTCAACCATTTCCAATGCTCCACCATGTTTTGTTGCGATAACCGGTCGGCCACAGGCCATCGATTCAAGCACTACTGTAGGTAAAGGATCGGGTAGGATGGAAGGGAGAATAAAAATATCCAGGCCCTTTAATATATTGGGCACATCTGTCCGAAAACCCAGGTCAACCACTTTTTCACCCAAGTTTTCGTTTTTTATAATTTCATGCATTTCAGTATGTAAATGCTCATAACCCGGATAAGGATCTCCGGCCAATAAGAATCTTACATTTGGAAACTGCCTGGCCAGCAATGAAGCCATTTGTAAAAAGAATTTTTGTCCTTTCCAATGGTTTACCCTGCCGATCATCCCTATAAGTACTTCGCCTTCTTTAACATTTATTTCTTCTTTTATAGAAGATGTTGCAGTTGTAAAGGGTGTGTAATCCATTCCGTTATGGATGGTGACTAACTTATTACCGCTAATGTGTTTAGACCAGTGTTTTTTAACTTCATTAGAAACGACAATAACCTTATCGCTATATTTATTTATTAATTTGCCTACCAGTTTGCTGAACAAAGCTGGTCGTTCAATAATTTCGTGGATATGCCAAATGTGTTTAATCTTACATTTTTTAGCTACAAATGCCCCAATAAGTACTCCGGCCGTGTTGGAATAGAGGATATCAATATTATTTTGTTCTACTATTTTAATAATCTTTTTCCTGGCTTTGATCAATGCCTGTAGCCTGTTCAGCATTCCTTTGACGTTGAAGTATTTTCGCCTTAAAATTCCAAGGCGACAAATGATCACATTTATATTGGCTGCACGTAGTTGATCGGCAAGAGGTCCTTCCTCAGATAATATCGTAAATACGTTATAATTTTCTTGCTGTAGAATTGTAGCGGTAATGAAGAAAATTTTGCTCGCTCCGTATATATCGGATGAGCTGTGCAGCATTAAAATATTTTTGGGTTTGTCCGCCATGTTTTTAGATATCATAGGTTGATGTTTTTAAAGTAAAAGCGGTAATTATTTTATTTTTGATGCTGATTGCGATAAGGCCTAAGGTTCCCCAAAATGAAAAGAAAAGCACATAAGGGTTAACCAGCTCAGACATATAGATGTAACCTAAAACTATAGCTGCTGTTAATATAAAAAAGCTTGCTGCGTGTTTTAGAGTTGTTACTCCTTTACGGATCAATATCCCATCTTGGAATATATGGACGATTACGAATGAAGCAAAAATGGAATAATTGATCACACTAAGTGACTTTACAAAAGACAGGCCAATAAACCCGATGATCAGGTAGGTAACTATACCTATAATGTTAAGCAGCATGTCTGATTTTTCCAGTTTCATCGCGATCAGAACATTTGCTTGCAGAAAAAATGTCGGAAACACGATCATCGTCAGAAACATTTGCTTTGTGAAAATCGATGTAGTAGCGTAATTGGGTCCAAATGCGAAAGGAATGATCGCATCAGAAAAAGAATAAATAAAAGTATATGATGCCAATCCAAAGACCAGGTACAGCAAATAAAACTTTCGGTAGAACAATTTAAACTCCTGTTTGCCGGAGTTTTCAAACAGTTTTACCAAAGAAGGAAACACAGAAGATGATAAAATTAAAGGAACCAACTGGGCCAGTAAAAATATTTTAAAGGAAACCTCATAATTAGCCACGTCGGCATTGGTCAATATTTTTGATATTACGATGCTTGCTATGCGCCAGTATATGATCGATATACTGCCTATTACAATAAAGGACCAATTGGTTAAAATGATCTGTCGAAGATCATCGAAGGAAACATCCGCTTTCCAGATGGATTTGATGCCTACAAAATTTTTAACTCCCATTTTAATAAACAGGTTCAGTGTGGCCAGCCTGGTTAGTATAGTTAATATGGATAAAATCGAAATTGAAAAAGGATAGATCAGCAGCGCAATGCCTATCATGAATCTTAATACTGCATCGATCAATAAGATCAAAAATGTTTTCTTCTGTTCAAAATCTGCAATATTCAGGTTTTTGATGGCAAATATGATGTTGTCGAAAATTACGTTGATGCCCAATATGATGGCTAATGATCTGACCAGGGGACCATCATAAATGGCATAAGCAAGGGCGATACTCAATACATAAAAAATAAGCCCGGAATAAAACTGTATTTTAAGGAATTTACTTACAAATGTTTTCTTATCATCTGTAATCAGGTACTCGCGTATAAACCATTGTCCCAAACCCAGTGTTGAAAATGCCGCTACGATTTGATACAAAGTATTGGCGATTAAAAACTGTGCAAAATCGAATGTGCTGTACTTTCTGGCTACAATGACAAAAAACAAGCTTAACAGTACATTTTGAAAAACATTAGAGGCCAGTCCCCAAATACTATTTTTCAGCACCGTAGATTTCTTTAAAGCAGAGATGGCGGTGCTAACTTTCATATGTTATTTTTTTTTCTGAATCTACTGAGAACACGATCATGATACAAAGCAATGTTGTTACCAGGATAAAAATCCTCAGATCTCCGAATGAATAAACCGTAAGAAAGGCTAAAAGCCAGCTCACTATAGCTGCTATTAAAAACAATAACATTTTGCTTTCCGCAGGTTTATGTAATAAGTTTTTAACGGATTGGATTATTGGACCAAAAATAAAGGCCAGGTAGATGATAAAACCAAAAATGCCAAATTCTACCAATAATTTTAAATAGCCGCTTTCCGGATGATCAACATATTCATAAGTGCCAAAGTAATACCAATACTGATGTTGGGAGTGCAAAGAAACATAATCCTGATAATTACCAATACCTATACCCATGTAAGGGTATATCAGAAATATCCGCCAGGCATCTGCCCAATAGGCATACCGCGTTGCAGCTGTATCACCAAGACCAGATCCGCGATTAAAAATCGCAAAATTACTGGCATAAAAAGTAATAATAATGACGGCCAACAAACAACCTGCAATTCCTAATAATTTGTATTTGCTGTCTCCGAATAAAAAAACGATGATCATGCCAGCACATAGGCCTAAGAACGCTGCCCTTACACCAGTTAAAAATAATGCAACGATTACCATAAAAAACAAGCCCATATTAATTAATGGATGTTGCTTTTTATCAGGATCTTCCATCAAAAATAAAAAGCTGCACATGGCTAAAAACTGTCCATATTTTTGAGGGTCCTCAAAGTAACTTGGATACCTGATCAAAGCATCATAAGCAGAAGCATTCGGGTTGAGCTTGTACAGGGTAACCGACAAGCCAAAAGTTAATTGGAACGTTAAAAAAACAAGTGATAATAAGCAGGATATTTTTATGCCTTTTAATATTACATGTTTAAAATCCGGATACTCCTGGCATTCATTTATTAATAATATAGCATAAATAAAAATGCTCAGAAATTGTGATAATTCCAGGAGAGACTCACCAACAAACTCAGACTTAAGGCTTCCTACAACCAATATAAAGCTCATAATCAGGAACAAAAAACGATAAATGGGCTTGGAATTGTTAGCAGAACTGGGCCTTCCAATTAATAATATCAGTGTGATATAGGTAATGAAATGAAATACCTTATATCCACCAAAATCTTGTGTAGTAATAAAAAGATCCATGAAAGGGAATACATACACTACATAAAGCAGGTAATTCCTCCTCACACGGCTGCCCAACAGTATAAAGACAATGAAAACAATCACAGATAAAATGCTGAGTATGTTTTTAATATCCATTATTTTTTTTGCTTTTTATATTGATGTTACAGAAAAACAGTTAGTAACCAACATTTTGTGAGCTTTTAGGCGCTCCATTAAAAATTAAATTAAGCTTTGGCAGCCTTTGCTCATGGTATAATTTTTTAATGAAATTCAATTCAGATTTTTTTGTAACTCCTTTTCTTATTGTATACAAGGAAACATCACTATACTGTGATATGATGTAGGCATCAGTAACCTGGTAAAGTGAAGGTGTGTCTAAGATGATTTCATCATATTTATCTTTTAAAGTATTGATAAGTTTACCAAGTGATTTATTTTCAATAAGTTCGGATGGGTTAGGAGCCTTATCTCCGCTGGTAATAATATCCAAATGATCCATTGCTTTTGATGGCTGTATAAGATCTTCAATTGAAGCTTCATCATTAAGGAAATTGCTGATACCAGCATGTTTATTGGTCAGGCCGAATATATTGGCCAGGTCTGGTTTACGCAGGTTGAAATCTATGATAATTGTTTTCCGGCCGGAAGCTGCCATAGAAAGAGCCAAATTAGAGGCAACAAAAGTTTTACCCTCAGTACTTTTTCCGGATAATATTCCGATAACCCTGCCTTTTTCCTTGTTGCCCTGCATATAATTTAAACTTGTACGTAATGCCCTGAATTGCTGGGTAATTACAGACTGATCCTGGTCCAAAACCACAATAGGGCTATTTGTTTTTGCATCGATAAATTCGTTTAACACAGGAGTACCTAGGTTTTCCTCAATCTCCTCTACGGTATTGATTTTATTATGGAAAAGATCAAGCAAGAAAACAGTTATGGTGGTAAGACCAAGGGCCAGTATAATAGCCAAAGCATAAATAACCGATTTTTTAGGCCAAACAATTGTATCCACATAAGCTTTATCAATAACGTTCACATCCGTTAGGGTAGAGGCATAGCTTAAGGCCACTTGTTCGCGTTTTTGAAGCAAATAAGTATATAGATTTTCCTTAATACCCTGCTGTCTTTTTATGCTAATGTAGCCACGTTCCTGGCCAGGCAAATCTTTTATAGAGCTTTCTACTTGCGAACCAAACGATTGCAGCCCGTTTTTTATATTCAGTAAGGATGATTTAATATTTTTAACATTGCTTTTGATCGCAGTCACAGTTGATCCGATCTGTTGATTTATCGGGTCAAACAGATAATTGGTTTCTGGTGTAGTAGCCAATAATTTAGTGCGTTCCAATTGCAGCTTCGCCAATTGATCTACTAAATTGACCAAACCTTTATCTTCGATACCGATAGTAGAAGGCACATTATTACTTCCGGGTGAGTTTACATATTTTTCAATACCATCAATAACCTTTAACTGTACATTAGCATCATTTAAACGTAGATTATTAGACTGCATGCTTTGAATATAAGCTTCAGATTCAGCTGAGATATCCGTAAGGCCACGACTGCTTTTATATCCCTCAATGTTTTTTTCAACGTGCGTTAAATCCCTGCTTAAAGAATCTAAACGTTTGTCAATAAACGCTAAGGTGTTTTTTGTCAGCTTGTTTTTTTCCTCTGTATTGCCACTATTATATTCTGCTATAATGTAATTTAAAAAATCCTTACCACGATCAACATTTTCATCACGCATGCTTAATTCAATAACGGGTTGCAGCTTATCAACCAACCTGGCTTCATATGCATCCTGATAGATTTTAATAACCGCATCATTATCCTGTAAAGTGATTTTAACCGTTTCCCCAATGTGCTGTTTTAAATTAGCTGCTGATTGAATTATGGCTAAACCATAATCGCTTTTAAATATTTTATTGAATGGAACATTCGTCTTTTTGTTATTGTTAGTGATCTCAAAATTATTCTGATCAATGATCCTGATATCGAATTGATGTGTGCCGTATGGAATCGTTCCTACTGGTTGATAAATTACAGGGCTGCTTTTATAAAGTTGTTTTTTGCCTGCGATTTCGTAATTCGCCCATATTTTAAGGTCATTGATTACTTTTGCAATTAATTTTCTGGATTTAAATACCTCAAGCTCTATTTCTACTTTTTTAGCAGGATTGGCCATATCCAGTTCTTGCAGGTCAGTCTTATCTTGATCAACCTTATCCTTGTCTTTAATAACCAGGGTTGCCTTTACTTCATAAACATTTTTTGCAACCTTTGAATAAATGTAGGCACATACAAGCGCTATAATCAGGGCAAGTATAAAAAAACGCCATTTGGGTATATATCTTTTGAATATTCTACTCAAAACACTTTGGTTGGTTATAGGCGAGGGGGATGATAAATTTTCCTTGGTATAATTCATATAAAATAAAAATTATTTATGTAGTGTGGAAAAAACTATGGCAATTATAGACAGTGCGGAAAGTAGTAAGCTTGCTGTTTCGTAGCCACTACGGTTTACCTGATTGTATTTTACCTTACTTGGCTGGATGTATAACGCATCGTTGTTTTTAAGATAATAATAAGGTGAATCGAACAAATTTTTAGAGGTAAGATCAATAGTAAAATATTTTCTCTCTCCATCAATTTCTCTTATCAGCAACACATTTTTTCGTTTTGCAGTAATATTTAAATCACCTGCTAATCCAAGTGCATCTATAATGGTTACACGCTCATTTGCAATAGGATAAACACCAGGATGCTCAACATCACCCAATACGGTTATCTTAAAATTCATAATCCGCACCGTTACCGTAGCGTCTTTTAAATCGGGTGCTACTTTTTTATATATTTTTTGCTCTGCCTGGTTGGTTGTTAATCCCGAAACTTTTATTGTACCCACCAATGGCATTTTAATATTGCCGTTCGCATCAACCAGGTAACCGTTAATGGGATTAATGGGGTTTATATCATAATTATTCCCATTTACCCGGCTTTGGTTTGTGTTGAATATTGCTGAAGCGTCCGGATTCAAACTGGTTACATTTATTCCTAAAATATCCTGTGGCTGGATGGTTAAGGATGAAAAATTTTTAATAACATTAGTTGAGTCGGCTTTTCTGTCTTGAAAATAAGGTATATTCTTATATGTATTGCAGGAAAAGGCAAAACAAGACAACAACAGTAGAATTAAATAATAGCGTTCTTTTCTTTTCATAATTAACAAATTTGGTAGCGCTTTTAAAGTAAAGCGTTCTTATTTTTTTTTATTTTTTTAAAGTGGTCTTCATATGCATTTACTATCCCATCCCAAGAGTACACATCTTTAATTTTTTGATTGTTTTTCTTCACAAATTCCATGTAATCAGCATCCAGTTTATTAATGGATAGCAGATGTGTTGTTACTTCCTCAGGGGTATTAAAATATAATGCTTCATTGCCCAATATATGGCGATTAAAAGGATTGTTGTTCGCGGATATCAAACTCCCGGATGCCATAGCCTCCAGTAAGGAAGGATTTGTTCCGCCAACAGTGTGTCCATGGAAATATAAATTCGAATAAAATCTTACATTATTGAGTTTATCGATATCATATATACCTCCAAGAAATTTAATAGAGGCAGAATCCTCATATTTTTTCTTCAGGTATTCTCCATATTTTGTCTTGTGATTGCCTACCACTAAAAATGGCCTGGCTGTTGCTGCTTTTACAACACCATCCAATATGATTTCGATGCTGTTTTCCGGCTCCAGTCTTGCAATCAACAGATCGTAATGGTACTCTGATAAACCATAATCCTTCAGAACAGCAGGATTAGGATTTGCAAACAGATTTGCTCCATAAGGAATGTAAGTAGATTCATGATTGTATTTATCTTTTAAATACTCCTGTATCCCTATAGAATCACTAATTAGGTGGTCGCTGTATTTTACACCCAGTTTTTCAGCATATAATAAAAACTTTCTTACGCTTTTGCTATACTTACTGCGTTTCCATTCCAATCCATCCATATTGGTGGTAACAACAGTATTCTTGGGTAATAACCACCCAGATACAGAACTGCTGGAATAACCGAGCTGTAATATGATATCACAATTGCGGGTTTTAACATCTTTAATGCAAAGAAAATCGTAAATAAACTGTCCCACAGTTCCTATTTTATATTCAGGATCTTGAATGTGAATTATTTTTACATTATTCCATTCTGCTTGTTGATATGGATGATTATGTGAATTATAAACGATTACCTCATGGCCTTTTTTTACAAGTCCTAAAGCTAAGTATTCTGCACATTGTTCAAAACCTCCATAATGATTTGGAATTCCCCTTGTCCCTAAAATAGCTATCCGCATAAAATTTTAATCACTTTGATTTACTAAAAGGTTTTATTCAATATACCTTTAAAACTGTAAAAATACTTTTACAAAGCTTTCCTCTTTCCAACAATGGTGCCAAATTGAAATAAATAGGTAACTATATTAGGCTTAAAAATATTTTGATTAGCTTGTTTTTTGTGTGTGATTACATATTAATATACTGATAGTTAGTTGTATATGTTTTTGTTTCTATTTCTTAGGACTATAATTTGTTTTGTTGATAACTTTAAAGTCCGCTTGCTTAAGTAAAATGAAACATACCAGAAACCCCTTGTCTTGGTGTACTTATTACACAATATTACTTATACAGTTTTTGGTATCTATCTATAACTCAATTAAGATGGAGGAAATATAATAGAAACTGTTTGAATTTCTTATTTGAAAAATATTCTTCCTGCCGGACTTGTTTCAGCATCTCCCTCAAATTAGATCCTGATCCCGAAGAGGTTGTTCGACAATTGGAAACAATAAAAAATCGAGTAAAATCGAATGGAGTAGCCCTTCCTGAAAACAAAACGACTTATAGGTTATATTGAAAATTCAGGAAGATGATAGTAAAATAATTAATAGAAATTTAAACGATTTCTATTAATATTAATTCTATTTTTGAGTAGAAAATCATCCCTGGTTTAATTTAAAAGAATGTTACGAGTAAAATTTAATTTTAGCCATTTTTTATGGCTTATTTTTCTATCTATACCAGCTATACAATGTAGCAACAAGATGGGGGTTGCAGATACTTTAGAAAGTACTAAATTAAAAACGTTTGATGAACCCAGTAATTTTTTTATCCAGGGATGGGTACCTAAATTATTTTCAGCCCCACAGTTTACTGACGCTTATAAACCTGCAGAAGCATCATCGGTTACCATTAACATAGATGCCACACAGGTAATCAATAAAATATCACCATATTTATATGGGAGCAATGCCAACACCTTTTCGGGACAAATGGTAGGCGAACAGCGTTTACTGGATAAAATAAAAGAACTTAATCCAGGCATTATCCGTTATCCGGGCGGAGATATGAGCGACACTTATTTCTGGAACGAAGCCAACAATCAGTTGCCAATTGATATACCCGCTAAAGTATTTATTTCAAAGGGGGAGAAGACCTCTTCTTATTTTTGGTACGGAAAGAATACAGAGCCCTGGACACTTACATTAGATAATTATTATTTAATGCTCCAAAAAACAAATTCTACAGGTTTAATTACCGTTAATTATGGCTATGCACGTTATGGGACGGGAAAAAACCCGGCACAAACCGCAGCACATTTAGCAGCAGATTGGGTAAGATATGATAGAGGACGTACCAAATATTGGGAAGTGGGGAATGAAAATTATGGTTATTGGGAATCGGGATGGAAAATAGATAAAAGTATAAATAAGGATGGTCAGCCTGAAATTATAACAGGCGAACTTTATGGACAACATTTTAAGATTTTTGCAGATTCTATGCGTAAAGCGGCTAAAGAAGTGGGTTCAACCATATTCATTGGAGCACAGTTAATAGCCAGACCTACACCCAATTCTGATAATCCTGCGGAAGCAGATTGGAACAGGGGCTATTTTTCGAGTGCAGGCGATGCGGCCGATTATTATGTATTGCATAATTACTACACCAATTATGGGGAAAACAGTTCTGCTAAAACCATCTTAAACTCTGCCCTTAGCGAAACACAGGAGATTAGAAATTATACACAGCAATCCATTGCAAGTAATGATCGTGAACAAAAACCAATGGCCATGACTGAATGGAATATTTTTGCTGTAGGTTCTAAGCAAAGAGTATCGCAAATTGCAGGTGTACATGCTGTATTGACTCTTGGAGAAATGATCAAAGCGAATATCAGTATGTCTACCCGGTTTAACTTACTGGGTAAGTATAACAACGGTGATGATTTTGCCTCTATCAGTATTGGTGATGAACCCGATAATCCAATCAAATGGAATCCAAGGCCAGATTTTTACTATATGTATTACTTTAGCCGCTTAATTGGTGATCAAATGGTTGGTTCTACAGTTGCAGGAAATAATGATATTATCTGTTATGCCTCTAAATATTCGTCGGGTAATGCTATAGGTGCAATCGTAGTAAATAAGGGAAACCAGGATCAAGTAGTTTCAATCCAGGTAGCGAATAGCGAAAAGTTGAAAAAGTACTACTATTATGTATTAAGTGGAGAAAAGAATAAGGAGTTTTCAAGAAAACTGTTCATTAATGGTCAGGGACCATCAGGAGCTTCCGGAGGACCAGATCATTATCAGTCTATCCCTGCGTATAGTTCATTAGTTAATGATGGTATCAAAGTGGCCGTACCCCAAAATAGTGTGGTTTATCTGGTGGCTGATACTCAATAGGATCTATGACTAAATCAATATTTCTTGTTCGCTCATCTATAATATAAGGTTTTTGTATAATGTCTGTTCATTAAATACTGGGCTCTTTATACAGTTGTAATACTAAGCCATTCACCAGCGTAATACGCTGGTAGGCTAACTGTGAAAGCTCCTGAAATATTACCCTGAATGAAGTGAGTTATTACGCAGATGGTAATTTTATGCCATCTTTCCATCCCTTTTTCTAACCTATTTTTACAGTGTCTCACAGCGAGTTACATTGTTCCAGAAAAATATTTTGAATCATTTATGCCTTCCAAGGGACTTTTAAGTATAAGCCCCGCTAAAATGGAAAATAATATAAAAGTTGGTGTAATAGATAACAGCGACTTCATCAGAAAAGTATTAAGCATATTTCTAACAACCTATAAAGAACCTGTATTTGATCTGGTGCTGGACTTGGATACAGTAGACCAAATTAATCAGCTGGGTAATTTAAAAACAGTACCCGAAATTATCCTGCTTGATATGGACATATCCAGAATCAAGAGCATAGAAAGAACCGCCCTGTTACAGCAATACTTTCCCAACTGTGCAATCATCCTGTTTACCAATAATGAAGATCATGATACAATTATGGAATGTATATGTGCTGGTGCCAGAGGCTATTTGAAAAAAAATATAAACCATCATAAATTGGCCCAGGTAATCATGAATATTAACCAGGGGGGAGGTTATATCAGTCCCTCTTTCACGAGGAAATTATTCGATTATCTGCAATTTAAAAACAATCAGTTTACGGAGCTGACCAAAAGGGAACAGGAAATTGTAGAAGCCATTCTGGATGGTTTAAGTTATAAACTAGCGGCTTACAGATATGGAATATCCATTGATACCGTAAGAGATCACATCAAAAGGATTTACAGAAAACTAAAGATCAACAGCAAGGGAGAATTATCAGCTCTTATTAGGGTTTAACCATTCAAAAGCCAATACCATATTATTGTTTTGAGAAAAAAAATGATCGTATTTATGTGTATTACCTTGGCATCTTACAGGCCAGCCAATGCCCAGAATTTAACTCCTGGAATAAGCTGTGGATTCAAACAAGATACCATTTCAGTAAGGGTAGGCGAAACCTTCTCTAACACTATATGGGTAAACAACAATACAGCAAAACAGATCAAATTAGTTCAGGTATATGTTTCAGGGCAAAAGAGCAGAGGGCTATTGAAACTACCAGATACCATTATCCTTCGGGCAAACGAGAGAAAATGGTATCCCCTGAAATATATGGCAGATCGGCAAACGATTGCTAAACAACTTCAGGGCATCAGCATTAGACTTAGAACGTTGGACAATCTCGCAAATGTGCAGGCATCAGCCACTTTTTATGCACGATTGGAAAATGTGCAGGCTTTGTTTCTGGATACCGATCAACAGGAGCTTTATCTGGATCGGTTGAGCAGCCAGACAAGATTAATGATCAGATGTTTTAATCGTAACCTGATTCCCATCAGTTTCAGGTTGGAGCTAATCGAAATTCCCGAAGGGCTGGAGTTTGTTGGAAAAACCGAAAACCTTAGCATTCAGCCCGGAGAACAGATCAATCTTCCATTTATGGTCAGGAATAAGCTTAACAGTAAACTTCCTGCGGATTTTGCGGTAACCATTCAGGCAATAAACCAGAACGGTTCCCAGGTGGCTTCAAAACAGATCAGGGTCATGAGTATTTCCAGCGAAAGAAGATTGGTTTTAAATCAAACTCCCTTTTACCAAAACAGGCCCAACACCATTGCTTTTCACTATATGATGGCAAATAAATCAACATCAAGCTATCAATTACATGGAAACGGCAAATATAAATGGACAGATCATCAACGCCTCGATTACCAATTGAACATGGATTATTTTAATAGCCAGAAAAATCAAAAAGGCTTTAATATGTATAATACCCATATAAATTATGACAATAAAAGCTGGGGAATAAAACTGGGAAACCTCTACGAATCTTTGGATTTTAATCTCAATGGTCGGGGAATAGAGGGCAGGGTATATTTAGGAGAAAATCGCTCTATCAACGTATATGCAATGGATAATAACTACCTGATTTTCTCCGAATTTAATAAACAGAAAATGGGAAATACGCTTGCAGTAACCTTTAATGAAAAAAACAGCATTGTAGATAATAAGAGGGTAGTATTGCTTAGAAACAACAATTTATGGACAAAAATAAATACAACATTGTTTTCTTCTATAATAAAAATACCCATAAAAGCCCATCATAATATGGGTTTGGAAGCTGGATATAGCAACCAGACTTATAGGATGAATAATAAACAAAGCAAGCATGGTGCTGCATTTGGTTTAAACTATAACCTTAAAAAGAATAACACCAACTTTAGCAGCAACAATTATTACTCATCTCCTTACTACGGAGGCTTAAGAAAAGGCTTGCTTCAACTAGATAATAGGGTTTTAATTACCCTTGCACAAGACAAAAGCCTTAGGGCAGGCATTAATCTGGTTAGGAATAAGTCGAAATATTTATCCTACACAAATAGTCAGTATCTACTCATAACAAACAATTACGGTTATGCGACTTATGAGCTGGGGTATAACCACAGTATAAAGAAATGGAGTATCGCAGTTACTCCTTATTATTTCAGTCAATATATGGACGTGGACAATTTAAATGCAAGGCAAGCCGATTCCTGGAAGTCTTCCTCTTTACAGACAAAACTTAATGTTGCCTACAGCCATTCCGGTCAGGACTTCTCCTTTGAATCAGATCATGGATATACCTTCAGAAATATTTCGGGGAAGCGTATTTGTCCTTTCTTATCCTGGCGGATGAATTTTAATTACAGGAATCCGGTTATTGGATTTACAGCTTTCAGCCAGTTTAACAGTTATTACCTGACCGATGCTTTGGGGATTTCTGAAAACCCCAAGTACTCCATTTATTCCCTCGGACCAAATACACATTTTTCCCTTTTTGATGGGAAAATAGCCGTCAATGCAAATGCAAGCTATAATTATAATGATTACGGTGCTAACAAGAGTAATAGCTATTCATTTACCAGCAATGTAAGGTGCTTGTTAAAAGGGCAATGGGCTATTTCTGCTGATGCGTATTATAGCTTTAATCAGCAGAAGTCAAGAAAGTACAATCCCATAGTCGGTATGGAACATCTGGATTTTCCTGAGGATCAGTATTACACCTATCGTTTTAATAACCTACAGCTCAGAATTGGTATTGAGAAGAGTTTTGGACGAAACCCCAATGATGAGCGTACCAAGCTGGAGATGACCTATTTTGAAGATCATAATGGTAACGGATATCGCGATAAGGGAGAGCCCTTGGTACCCGGACTCTTGGTGAAAATTGAAGGATTGGCAGCCATTACAAATGCACATGGCAAAGTAAGGTTTACCGGAGTCAAAAATAAAGCCTATATAGTATCTATTGTAAATAGCAAAGGCTGGAACATGTTACAGCCAATAGAAGTGTTGTTGAACAAAAACAAAAAACTTGAAATCCCATTGGTTAAAACAGGGCGACTGGCAGGTAGCTTGAATTATATTGCAGATAAATATACCCAGGGTACCATAGAGCTTGCAGGAATCAGGGTTAAGGCTGTTACAGGCAATGGAAATGTTTATGATACCATCACCAATGAGCGGGGTTTGTTCAGCTTCTATCTTCCCGAAAATAAATATACCGTTTACATAGATACGGAAGACATGCCCTTTTCTATAACTGATCAAAAGAAAGTGGTAGAAATAAAGCGCAACACGGTTGCCAGGCTGGTATTTGATTATAAAAGTAAGCATCAAAAAGTGGAAGTAATCAAATTTAAATAACAGATCCACATGCTTATGTAGCCTCCAAAATTTCTGAAATGAATGAATTACATGGACCTTTGAGTACTTAAAAACAATTAATTACAAATAATAAAAAATGATACGTTATGATTAGTAAACAAGAGAACACCAAAAACAATTTGACACATGGTATTGCGAAAAGAAATCTACTGATAGCAACTGTTATGTTATTAACACTGGGATTGGGAAATTCAGCAAAAGCCCAAAAGACACCCATAAGAACGGTAACCGTGAATGTGAAATTAAAAGATGTTATTGCTATTGGTACCGGAGGAGCAGGAAATGGAGTGGTAGATTTTATTTACGATACTGCCAAAGATTACGAAAATGAAAAAAGCGTACCAGTTCCCGGACAACTTAACATAACCAGTACAAAGCCGTATGATGTATATGTTAGAGGAATTGGTGCCTTCAGAGAAGATGGAACAGCCGAGATGCTTCCACTCGATATTCTGAATGTAAATGTAAAAATGCCCGAAGCAACAGCCTTTAATAGTCCCGAGGTTGTCTTGACAGAGACCGATCAACAAGCCTTTTCATTGGCTCCAGCATCTATGAACCAGGCTTTTGATGTGCTTTATAGGATTCCAAAGAATAAAAGCGAACTGTTATTGAGATTGATTGGAAATCGTAATGATAAAAAAGAGCAGTATCATTATAAAACGGATGTCATTTATAGTATCGCAGCCCTATAAAAAAAACCGAAGAAACAGGCGAGGGGGTATAAGCCCCCTCTGTTTTCATAATTCTGGATCCATTTGAATAAATAAAAATGAGCATTAATCTTCGTATACTATTAGTGATGATGGTTCTGAACAGTATGGGTTCTATTCAACCCATCACAGCCCAAACCATATCTTTTTCCCCAACCCGTGTGTTTTTCGAAGGAAATCCAGAAGAAACCGTAACAGAGATCATTACGATCAGTAATTCTGGAAAAGATACTTATGAATTTATCGTACATATCCAAGACTGGAAACGGGATTCGTTGGGTAATAAATTGTATTTTCCAATGGCTACACTTCCGAATTCTAATGCAAAATACATTGGCTTATCGACTACAAATCTTAAAGTGGAACCAGGCGAAAGAAAAACATTTCCCATAAGCATCTCTATCCCAAAAGAAGTAAATTCCTCCTCAACCAACAGTATGCTTTTCTTTACTCAAACCAATGCCCTTGAACCTAACACGAAAGGTAAATCGGGTATGGGAATTAAGACGAGCCTGGAACTCGGGATCCAGTTATTTTATACACCCCATGAAACAAAGATTGGCGATCTGGATTTTCTGGCTTTTGAACATCAAAATGAAACGGTTCAGGGAAAACAGGTCAAACGTCTTGCCATTAAATTAAAGAATACTGGAGAGGTAAATAAGGATAGTTTCATCAAATTTGAGCTGACCAATAAGCTGACAGGAGAAGAGATTAAGATTAAATCCATTCCTATTGCCATTATGCCACTTGATTATCAATGGGTTTATTGCCCGATAGCAGATACCCTTGCCGAGGGTGAATATTTGGCAGTGGCTATTTTAGAATCAGGGGCGGATAATAACCTGAAAGTTGCTGAAAAAAACATCTATGTCAAAAAGTAAGTTGATTACACTGTTCTTTATGATTTTGACAAAAGGACTTTTAGCACAAAATTTCCCCGTAAACACCAGCTTATCAAGTTATGGTACTGTTGAACTTCATGTAAACGATCTGAATTTCTTTAGAAACGCCACACTCAGCGCCAATACCATCTTCTCATATAGTCATACTGTTCCATTATTAATAAGCTTGAAGAGCAGCAACAACCATTTTATTTTTACAAATGGAAATAATAGGATGTTATCTCCTATAACCCATATTAACCTGGTACAGGCAAGGGCAATCGCACCCATCCAAAGTGTGGCCATTTCTATAAGTGATTATTTTCAGGAAATTTACAGTGGGGATGGTTCTCTTGGAAAAGATAACAAGATGCATAGTAGGGTCGTCGGACAGTTTAGTATTACTGCCGCCAATCTAAAAGCGGGTTTTCTCCGTAAAGGAACCTATAGCAATAGCCTCAACGTAGAGATTAAGGATTGGAGGGGTGTTGATCTAAAAGCTATACTGGATAGACAATTAAATTTAAAGGTCATCGTAAATGATCTTGCGGAATTGACCATTAATCAAACGAACGTAGATTTTCTGTTTGATCATGCACTTAAATATGAAAAGGGGATCTCCATTCACATTCCAAATCACCTTTCCGTAAGTAAAACCACTCCATTTGATATTACCGTTAAAACATCTGGTGCGAATTTCACAAACGGAATCCATGCCATTCCGATCAGTGTATTGGAAATAGGCTTTGGTGATGGGCAAGATTGGAACAATACCATCTCTGCGCTCTCTACTACAGGGCAAACATTAATTGGTAATGCTTCGCCAACAGTAGATAGGAATATAAATGTAAGGTATATGATACCCGCTGAGCAAACTCAAAACCTGCTCAATAAAGGATCGGGAACTTACACGGCTAACATCGTGTATACCTTAACTGCACATTAATTTTAAGATCAGAACTGGATCTGTTGCTATCTATCTGAAGGCACAATACTATAAAAGAGAGGACAGGGCTCTTCTTAATATCCAACCAACAAACTTAATTACTGAATTGGACACTGTTGATATTCTCCTCGTGTCTATGCTATAATATTAAGAATATGGGAAAATATAAGAATCTTTCTGATGCAGATCTAACCGACTTACTCAAGTCAAGCGATGAACTTGCCTTTAAAGAATTGTATATACGTTATTGGAAGAAAGCCCTGTATTTTGCCAATCAGAAAATTGCTGACTTAATGGAAGCAGAAAATATTGTGCAGGATATTTTCGTTTCTCTATGGAATAGGAGGGACAGGTTAACGATTACTTCCTGTTTTTATAAATATCTTCTGGTTGCGGTCAATTACCGTGTGATCAAATTTTTTGATAAGCGGAGATCACACCATCAGTATAAAACAAAGCTTACAGCATGCGATATTTTAGATGATTCTACACAACAATACCTGGATTTCGAAGAGCTTCGTCAGCGTTTGGAGGAGTTGCTTGCATCATTTTCAGAAAAGAGTGCCTTGATTTACCGAATGAATAAAGAAGCGGGGATGAGCCATAAGGAAATTGCAGCCAAGCTTGGAATATCAGAAAAGGCCGTTAATGCTCATTTGGTGAGGTCAAAAAAAGCACTTCGTACTGGTCTGTGCATCTTTTCTAAATAGTTTTTTGTATCTGTGCCACAGTTGGTTATGTTATTTTGTGGGTGTTTTGAATTCTAGGAGACCTGTATGTATAATCCATGCCAAAAAGTGGAAAAACAAACAAAACCAGACTTGTCTTGTATAAATGGAAAAAGCCGTTTCTATATAATAGATAACGGCTTTTCTGAACGTGGGCCCAGCTGTGTGATTCTCGAACCATTTCATTTTTGATTCGTGTTTAATCAGCAGTTTATTAAATAGTTCTAATAATTTGCTTTCTAAGGAAACTGAACATTAGGATTAGAAAAAGGATTTTTTATTGCGTAACGGGCGGCCATTATTTGAATTACACAGCCATAAACTAAATTTGGTTTGCAAGAATAAAATATCAAGATTTGAATAAATATTTAAATGATGCCCCACAAATGAAAAAACTGCCATTTCTTGTCATATCTGTTGCTTTTATTATCTTTTTAAATTTAAATACTTCGGCACAGAACTTTGCAGAATTCAAAAAAGTAGACAAGTTCAAGTTATCAGACTGTAATGTAGAAGTCTATTTCAAAGATCCATTACTTGAGCTGATCAAAACATATCCCGATTTTGACAGTAAAGAAAATCAAATCAAACATAAACTTCTTTCAGATTATCTCCTCCATAATAGTCTTTATATTTTTCAATTAAGTAAGAAAAAAGAAGTGCAAAAAAGTTACGAACTATTCGGAAATCCTCAAAAGTTGCGAGAAAGGAATTATTTCAATTTAAGTGTAATGAAGTCTGACGGGACTTTAGAAAAAAACATTGATAAACTTAATCTTGGAGGGGAATTCTTTGAACATATGGTTCTTTTCCAATCTGAAAAAGGGAAACAAGCTGTAGGAAAAGGCGTTCAAATCTGGGGATATTTCGTCAAGATTGAGCCTTACGAAACGTTTAAAAACAGGATTACAGATTTAATCAAAATGGATCTTGCAAATTCTATCCCTGACGATCTGTTAACCAAAAAGTCGACAACAATAGAGCCTTTATTTGATTATCAAAGATTTGGCGTATCCCGTGTAAAAAACCGTAAACTTACAATTACGGTCATTCAATATGACTCTTTGGGTCATGTAACAAACAAATATCCAAGAATAGAAAGGGATGAAAATCTCTATTTATCTTCTATTAGTAAGGAACTGATCTGGGTAATGGCCTTCCCCTACTTTTCCGCCCAGGACAGCAGCGTCCAAAGTGGAAATCATATTAAGGTAAACAGTAACCTTGAAAATATAAATCACTACCTTAAAGACATCGATATGCTGATCAATCCGACATCAAAACAAGTTGAAAAAATACTGGGTAAGTTAATTATTCATAGCTACTCTGCTGAGGGTCATTCCACTTCTGATGTGCTTTACCAGGCAGAATTTGCTACTATAGGTGATTGCACGTTACCCAAAACGATTAAATATGCTGGTTTGGACGACAAGGAGTTTAAAAGGCCAGCATTAACTATTGAGGTTGAATATGAACTAAATTAAGCCAATTCAGACTTATTTCTAATTAAAAAAGACACCCTCCAGTCAAAACAAAAGCCGCTTTTCTCATCGAAAAACGGCTTTTTTGGTGTGGGCCCAGCTGGGCTCGAACCAGCGACCAAAAGATTATGAGTCTTCTACTCTAACCAACTGAGCTATAGGCCCTGAAAAAACATTTGTTTTTTGCGACTGCAATGTTACAAATTTGCATTCAATTTTGGAAAAAGTTTCTCCCTAAAAATTTAAAAAAAATGAATATAAACTCATTTTCAATACATTAATTACATTATGTAGCCAATTTTTAGTTCGGCATATTTTTTTCGGCATGCTAAAGTCGCTGCGGGCTAGCAATGGGTAATATCTATTTTTTGAGGAATATTAAAAAACTAAAAGTAGTATATGGACTTATATTTCTTATCTGGTAAAATGATTTTTGGTTGTTTTATTGAACTATATAAGGCAGATAAGGGCATTTAAGTACCCCTAGGCTTTATATTTCAAACTTATCAAGATAGTGCCATCGAAAATTAATTACTCGATGTGTTACCACGGAAAGTTAGAAAGTTACCAACGCTCAAAGAGTTGGTAACTTTTAAAGATATGGTTTGTTTCATATTATAGATAATTGCTGCATGATAATCTGTCCTGCAAAAATTAACGATAATCATTTCTTTGTTTTAATCGTTTTTAGTTCTGTTACAACAATTTTAAGATCGGTTTCCCCAACGTTTTTAGCCATATGTGTTGTGGCATTCAAATACATGGCTTCTCCAGCTTTAACTTCTGCTACTTCTGCAGATTTGCCTTTATCGGTAATCTCCAGCTTTCCATCTGTTAAAGCATAGGCAATATGGTCGGGATGACTATGCCATGGCACGATACCACCAGGGGCTATTTCAACCTGCATTATCCGCACCTTGTCGTTTTCAAGGACAACTTTTTTGTACACATTTGGAGCAACTTTCATTGGGTCCTGTGCATTTGCGTTTAGAGTCAGAAATAATCCGAACAACAGAGACGCTGAAATCATTTTGATCGTTTTCATTTTATTATGGTTTTAGTTAAACAAATACCTGAGGGTAAATAGAACAATTGATGGCTATAAAGGTTTTGCACAACTTTTTGCACAAATTTTACATTGGTGTTATGCCAGGTATTTATATTATCTGAATTAATAAACTCGAATTGATTGCAAGGTATATGGTGCCGGATGCAGAAGAACAAATCAAAGAAAAAAGAATTTATGAAGTGCGTAATTCCCAAGCTTATTATATAGTCCCATCGAAATTAATTACTTGGTGTGTCATCAAAGATGCAAAGGGGCTGTCTCAAAAGTCAATTTTTAAGTTTAATAACCAAATTAAATTTTGAAACTTGTTTTTTAGCCCCTCACCCTATGAGCGTTTGGGTTAAAAGCACAACCCCTGCTTTCCCTCTCCTGCAGGAGAGGGATGTAAAGACGGTAGAAAAACCACCGACAATAATAGGGTGAGGCTTAAGGTGCCAAATTTGATTCTGTTATCGAATTGCCGTTTTGCTTTTTGAGACAGCCTCTTTTAAGGTGGCCCACCGAAATTAGTTGTTTGCTAAAAACACCAAGAAAGGATAAATTCTTATAGTTTCAACCCACCATCCTTAAATAAATCAAAGGCCGTTTGATAGTTGGCAATACCTTGATCTACAATTCGTTTTGGTAACTGAATAGGCTTTTGCTCATTCTTGACTTTATCGTAAAGGTAAGTGTCAATCTTTCTCTGCGGACTTAAAACCACCAGGCTATCGCCTTTCATATAAACCAATTTCTGGTAGGTGCCTAAGAAAACCCGGGATTTATATTTCGAATCCAATACATTTTTGCCATAAAAATTACTGGTATAATTCCAGTCCAATAATCCCCATAAAGTTGGAAATAAATCAATCTGCGAAGTCATTTTGGAAATGTTCATTTTCTTTGTGCCTTTCAAATTCAGAATCATACAGGGAATTTGGTATTTGGAAATGTCAATTTCATTTTTTCCTGCGCTACTTGCACAATGGTCGGCAACAATAATAATTACGGTATTGCTAAACCAAGGTTTGCTTTTAATGCGGTCGATAAAATTTCCGATAGCATAATCTGTATATCTGACAGCGGCTTCTCTTGTTCCAGATGGCAGGTTGATTTTATGGTCAGGAAAAGTATAGGGTCTGTGGTTAGATGTTGTCATTATAAAATTATTGAACAACTGTTTTTGCTTATACTTTTTGTCTGCGTCTTTTATAACGACATTAAAAATATCCTCGTCACAAATTCCCCAGGCATTTTCAAAGGTTACCTCTTTATCCTGAATAAGCGTCCTTGTACCATCGTAAGTTTCATTCAACAATTTGCGTCCCCGATCAACAATATTATAGCCATTATTGCCAAAGAAATGGTTCATGTTATCAAAATATCCATCACCACCATAAAAGAACGTATTTACATAACCTTTTTCTTTAAAAACCTCTCCAACAGTAAATAAATGCTCGTTATCCATTCGCCTCACTATACTGCTTCCGGGTGTTGGTGGAATGGCTAGGGTCAAAGCTTCCATTCCTCTAACCGTACGTGTTCCAGTGGCATACATACTGCTGAAAAACACACTGTTATTTGCAAAGGAATCCAATCTGGGGGTAATGTGTTGCGTATTACCATAATGTTCCAGAAAATCGGCGCTTAAACTTTCAACCGTAATCATGATTACATTAGGTTTGTGGATGGAATCCGCACCTTTAATGCTCCTTATAATGGAATTACCAGGATTCTTATAGACTGTGCCGTTTTCCTGTAGTTCATTTTTAACCAGTTTAAAGGCATCCTTATTTTCAATGAGGCTATAAAAATCATGGTAATTGAGCTCATTGTTTTTAAAGGCGGCAAAAAATGAAAATATGCCCGCTTTACTTAATTCGTTCGCATATCGGTTATTTCCACTTTCAGCCCAGCTGTTTTTAACGATTAAAGCAAAGCATATTGTAGGGAGAATAATCAATGCCGAAATCATTAATCTGCTCTTAAAGGCTATTCTGTCATTAAAGCTATTGTTGAAAATGTTGAGCTTGTGGAAAATATAAGTTATTGCAATTGCAAGTAATACTATGCCCGAAACCAGTAGGGGCAGAGGATAAGATTCGTTTATATTATGGATTACCTCATAAGTGTAAATTAGATAATCTACAGCAATGAAATTGAATCTGCTTTCAAATTCTTGCCAAAAGGTGAGTTCGGCAAAGAATGCAAAAAGTGTAATCAACAGAAAAAGGAAAAATATAGAAAGGGTAAATATTTTGTTCCAGCTTTTGTGGTAAAATCGATTTGGTATAATCAGGAGATATAAACTATATAGTGCAGTTAGGATTAGGCCCGTGCCCAGATCAAAAAATAATCCTGTTAAATAAAATTTTAAAACTTCCAGGAAAGTAAAGTGGGTATGCTGGCTTGCAGAAATAAATAAGATACTGCGGATTAAAAATGAAGAGAGGATAAAATAAGCTAAATAACCCAAAAGAATGGAGTACCTGCCCTTAAATATATTGTTCATTATATTAAGAATTTCCGCAAGTTACCAATTGAATCTGAAGAAATACTGAAGGTTTGGAAAAGGCAAAAAAAAACGGTGGATTTCTCCACCGTCTGAGATTTATTTATGTGATTCTATTTATTTATCGAAGCCATTTCCTTTTCAACAGCATAATAGGATTCTTCTGAACTGATATTTGTTTTTAAAGCGGCAAATCTGTCTATAGTTAATTTTGGAGTTTTTTCCATAACTAAATTATGATTATCTGTCGAACCACTTAACTTTAGTTCGGAATTATCTTTAAGCACTGTATATAGACCCTCGGTACGGGTATTCAATTCAACACGGGCATTTCCTTTTAAAAATACCTGAAGGTACTTTGTAACTAATTTATCTTCCGTTTTAATTACGGTATTTTCTGATGCTTCAATCCGGAATAGATCATTTACATAAACAATTAGTTTGGTTACATTTTTATCAACAGAGCTGATGCGAAGGATATTGCCCTGTTGGGTAATCTTTGCCGTTCCGGTATTGTCATCACTATAGGTTATCCCTTCAGTTTTTCTCTGAATGAGTAAAATTTCTACATTTCCTTTCACGGATACTCTTTTAAAGCCGGAAGCCGTAGAAATTTTTACCGGACTTTTTTCGGTTGCGTAAACGTTTGTTATAAATAAAGCTGAAGATAAAACAACAGCTGTTAATGAAGAGGCGATTAGGGTTTTGATTGAGGTTTTCATAATGTTGTGTGTTTGTAATTTTATTGATATTTAATTATTTGTTTATTCGTTCATTTGTTTGTTTTAAAAAGTTTTGTAGATAAGACGCCAGCAACTCAAAAACGTTGCAGCGAACTTCGCACGTTTATACAACCATTATAAACCAATCTACCAACGGGCATTTATTGAAGACGAAAAAAATATGGATTGTCATTATTTGTAAAATATTTTAGGAATGATGATCTCATTATTCTCTATTATCTGCATCTGCTTTATAAACTTTTTTAAGTGATAGGTTATAGCCATGAATCACGATTGCGACAAACGCAATTGCTTCCCCTATGGATAATAATGTCTTGGGTGTAAATTTTTTTCTCTTCTATTTTCTTATTCATCTGTTTGCTTGTACTGTTTTGATTCCTTAATTACCAAGCTTGTGCCAAATAGAATGAATTTAATTATGTTATTGAAAATCAGATAATTGAAAAAAATAATCATTCATATGTGTTCACTATCGAACAGTTTGTGTGCGGCATCGGACAGCTTAGTGAGGGAGAGGGGATTGGGAGAGGATCTATTAGATACTGTGGTTTTAATTATTGATGATGATATTCTCTTAAATGCTCACTTGTTTTTAAAAACAGCTGATTATTATATGCAAATTTGTTATATTTATAGGAAATTAAACCCTATTTGTTATGAAGAAGAAAGTTGTTCTTATTCAGGATAATGAAGATATTCTGGACATTATGGGTCAGGTTTTAGATGAAGAAGGCTTTGCTGTTACCCCTTCGTTAACAACAGAACCAATAGAAAAAATTGATAAAATCGAACCTGATGTGGTTGTTATAGACGATCATATAAAAGGAAATAAAAAAGGCTCAAAAGTTATTCAGGAATTAAAATCTGATCCGGAAACAGAAGAGGTTCCGGCTGTGTTAACTTCAACATCAAATAAACTACCCCAGCAGGCTGAAGAGTGCAAAGCTGATGATTATATTCAGAAACCCTTTGATCTGGATCACATGGTTGATGTTGTGAAAAAAAATGTGGAATAAACCTGCAGAGTAATGATCTCCATTATAAATCGTCAACTTAGGTTATCTGTAATTTAAAAATGCTGTATTACAATCGGTTAAAATTTGGCTAAATATTTTAGTTTAAAATTTTTTGTTTTGGCTAAATTATTTAGTATAATTGTGCTGTATTAGTATTAAAATAATCAGGATTTATGGTTCAGGTAAATGATTTTATATACGGCAATATGGAGTTGCCCCAGGTGTTTGCAGATATTATGGCAACCGATGCTTTAAAACGTTTAGCTGGAATACATCAAAATGGAGCAATTTTTTTAGTCAATCCAGATATTTGCCATTCAAGGTTAGAACATGCAATAGGGGTAATGATGCTCATTAGATTGCTTGGAGGTTCTGAATTGGAACAAATTGCAGGTTTACTACATGATGTTTCCCATACCGCCTTTTCTCATGTTGGAGATTATGTTTTTGATAATAGGGATGAAACTTATCATGAACAGATTTTTGACAAGGTGATTATTAATTCTGCTATTCCTGAGGTTTTAAATAAACATGGTTATCATGTTAATCAAATTATTGAGGGCAAATTTGATATCCTGGAGCAGCCTTTGCCGGCACTTTGTGCCGATCGTTTAGATTATACACTTCGTGATGGAATTTATGCTGGTATAATTTCAAGGCAACGGGCTAAAGAATTTTTAAATTCGATTACCTTAAAGAATGGACAAATTGCTGTTAGCGTTGAAAAAGAAGCGATATGGATAAATGAAACCTTTGAAAAATTAAATAATGAAGTTTTTAAGCTCCCACTTTATCTATACGCCAATGGCAAAACGACTGAGTTGATAAAAGATTTTTTGCAAAAAGGAATTTTATCTGAAAATGATTTATTTAAAACAGATACCATGCTTTTGAATAAGATCAGGAGCACATTTGCAGGTTATGAGGCTATTAAATCTATTAAACAGTTGCGTGGTTTTGCAGAATTTATGCGACATGGTGCGGTACCAAGTGTTAAAGCGAGAAGTCTAAACGCCCTTTTAGCTTAACCATGATAGAGGTTACTTAAGAAAGCCCCAGAAAAAACCACCTTTAATTAAATCAATTTTCCAGATCGTAAAACAATATTTTTGATCAGATGTTTCTTATTAAGAATGATACGGAAATGAAAAATCAAAAAAATGATTTGGCTAAGACAGAAACAGCAAAACCAAATATTGACCCTAAAAAAGGTATAGACGATTGGAACAACCGTTTAGATCAAAATTTAGAAACAGAAGCACATAATGATGTGTTGGCTGATGAAAAGGCAAAAGATTTCTCTGAAAAATTTGGCGGCGATGATCAATCAGATTAAACCAGGTAAAAGTTCATGATGTCTATAGCATTAATCATGGTCATGATGATCATTTAAAATAATATTTAAATCATATCCGGACAAAATAAGATTGGTATAGCTTAAAATTTCTTCAAGTTCATTTATATCGTACAAAGGACTATTCAATTTTTCAATATTACTTTCCAGTAATTTTCTGTCAAAATCATCTATTTGAGATCTAATAAGCCTATAAGCATCTGCTATGGCCGAATAAATATGTTTTCTTAAGAGGTAAAAAGCATTTCTATAATCTAAAAAAAGAGTTTCATTTTTTTCCTGGGCACTCTGTAATTTAAAATAAGCTTTTTCCATTGCTTTATAGAATTGCAGATCCGATTGTTCATTAACCCTTGCCGGATATATTTTATTGATTAAATACCTGTATGAATTCATAGAATATTACAAACATTATTTTCTAATAAACACTAAGGTTTATTTAAAATTTTCCAATATGGGATGTATGCAATTTTAAGTGCATAAGGAATGAGGTTTGCACTTGAATATTAAACGACGCAATATTTAAAGCTGTATGTTATTGATCAAAAAAAATATTTTTTTACATGAAACCCTCATTTTTTTACACGAAACCTCTTTTTTGTTCTAAAAAAATGTTTATTTTTAGGAAGGTAATTTTTCTTATATGCCAGAAATGGTATATTGCAATATATTACCTAAGTTTGATTAGTTAGAATAAATAGCGAAGCTTTCCTGAAGATCTATAAAATCATCATAAACTACTGAAAAATTCAGTATGATGATGTGACTACCAATAACATACTATAAACCCTGCTTTTTGTTTAAATATTAATCGATTAATCAGGTTATTAATTAGGCCCTTTATCTTTTTCAGTTAAACTAATAGTAATGAACAGGGTTGGATTACTAGTTGTCATTATTCTTTTCTCAGTATCGGCTGAGGTTTTAGGCCAGAATACATCCAATCGGGGTAAAGATTTTTGGGTTACCTATAACGGACACGTAGATGGTTTAGCTTCCAGGTTAACTTTATTTCTATCTACAGATCAAGCAAGCAATTATGAGATTTTTATAGGCAGTACTTTAATATCAAGCGGATTAATAAATGCTAATACTTGTTTGCCGGTAATTATAGACCCTAATTTATACTCAGTTTATATTGATGAGTCGGATGTGATTGAGCCAGATAAAGCCATCCACGTTATAACAACGAATCCAATTTCTTTATATAGCATCATATCCAATTCTGCACGTACGGGTGGAACTATGGTTTTGCCATCCAATACCTTAGGTAAAGAATATTATACTTTTAGTTACAAAAACGGAGGAACAACCCCTTCATTTGCTCAGTTTACAATTATTGCAACAGCAGACAATACAACAATTGAGATTATTCCTACTGCGCCTGAAAGGAATGGGAAATATGTCGCGAATCAATCTTTTACGAAAACATTAAATAAAGGAGAAACTTATCAATATCAATCTTCAAGAGATTTAGATTTATCGGGCAGTTATATAAAATCGGTTGATGGTTGCAAACCGATTGCTGTTTTTTCAGGTAATACCTGGGCGGGTTTTTGTGAACCAGGCAATAATAGAATCCCGGCGGGCGGCGATAATTTATATCAACAGCTATTTCCGGTTGATTCATGGGGTAAGAAATTCGTAACCGCACCCTTTTATAATACATTACAGGGTAATACCGATGTTCTGAGGATAATTGTCGCAGAAGATAATACTACGATCACGGTAAACGGAAGTACTACTAGTGCCAATGGAAGCCCTTTAAATAATCCATATAATAAGGGGTCAATGGTAACCTTTTTTTCTACAACGGCCAATGTCATTTCGGGATCTAATCCCATATCTGTTGCGCGTTATCAAACTTCTCAAACCTGTAACATAAATAATTCCCCAAATATCAATGGACCTAGCAACTTTCCAGGAGATCCGGAAATTACGGTGCTTAATCCTGTGGAACAAACGTTGAGCAACATCACTGTTTACTCCAAGCTGGAGAATGTACCCACAAATATCAATAAGTATTTTTTAAATGTAATTATTAAAACAGCTGATGCGAATTCCTTTAGATTAGATGGGAATCCCGTAACAGGATTTACTGCAATAGATGCGGAATACAGTTATGTAATTATAGACGTAACCAACTTACAGGCTCAGCATCGGCTTACAGCTATTGGAGGCTTTTCGGCAATTGCTTATGGTTATGGACATGTAGAATCCTATGCTTATTTAGCGGGTGCAAATATCCAGGACTTTACATTTCAGACAAGCAGTGCGGTAACAGGCGATCTTATTACAAGCGGCTGCCTTGGGGAAGTAATCAAGTTGAAGATTAACTTGCCATATAAAGCAACCAAACTAATTTGGGACATACAAAACGGACATGGTACCATTACTGAAGAATCGCCGGTTGAAATAGGAACGATACCAAAAGATGGGGTCTTGTATTATACCTATGCTTATCCTCATGATTTACAATATAATACCGCTAACGATTATATTTTTAAAGTGACGGCTACAAAACCTGCAGCAGATGCATGTGGAGCAACAGAAGAATTGATCACTGAGTTTACGGTTGATGTTGAGCCAACGGCTGCCTTTGAAGTCGTGCCTGTTGGCTGTCAGAGTGCTGAAATTCAATTTAGAGATAAAAGTACCTCTAATTCGATCAGCAGATCTATAAGTTATTGGATCTGGGATTTTGGAGATGGTACAGAACCCTCTCATGAACAAAATCCTATCCATATTTATACAGAGCCTAATACTTATAATGTAGTTTTAACTGTTGAAACCAATTCGAAATGTGGAAAAACTTCCCTGCCTTTTCAAATTATGATAAATCCTAAGCCTCTTGCAAAATTTGAAGCTACTGCCAACTTATGTGTAAATAAAAATATAGTTATTGATAATCTTTCATCAATAACAGGCAATGGCACAATAACTAACTATCGCTGGGATTTTGGAGATGGAAATGAGCCAGTAAATAACGCTGATGCAATGCCTCCAACTTTTAAATACAGTACGCCTGGTACAAAAATCATAAAGTTAACGGTAACATCAAATTTAGGTTGTGTAAGTGATGTTTTTACCAAAGAAGTAATCATAACTGATCTCCCGGTTGCCGATTTTACAATGCCGGATGTCTGTTTTGGTGATGGAATTACAAAATTTGTTAATAGATCAAAAAATGCAGACGGAACATCCAATGGGTTAACTTATGAATGGAATTTTGGAGAAGCCGGTTCATCAACCAATACCTCGACCGAACAGGATGGTGTACATGGTTTTAGCGCTGCCGGTGATTTTCCCATTATTTTAAAAATTAAAAATACCACTGATTGCGAAGTTTCTATTACCAAAATGTTTACGGTGAATGGAGCAGTAGAAAAAGCCGATTTTTCAATTCAAAATGAAAATAATCTATGTAGTAATAATGATGTCGTGATTAATAATCAATCGACTGTTTTTTTTGGGAAGATTATCAAGATTGAGATTTACAAAGATTATTTAAACTCACCTGGCTCTTTTGAAACGATTTTATATCCTGCAAATGAAGATATTCATTTAACTTACTCTTCATTTGGCGGGTCATCATCCAGGCTTTTTACCATCAGATTGGTTGCTTATTCTGGCGAAACCTGTACAAAAGAAATCTCAAAAATTATTACACTTAAACCAACCCCTCAGCTGGAATTTCTGGGAATTTCAGCTATTTGCCAAAATGATGGCTCGGTGGTTATTAACCAGGCAAGAGAAACTTCTGGTATAACAGGCAATGGAATATATTCAGGGAAGGGGCTTGATGCATCTGGTAATTTTAATCCAAAAGTCGCTGGTGTAGGTATTCATAATATTACCTATACTTTTACTGTCGATAATAAATGTACATCATCCATAACCAAAAGTATTGAAGTTTATCAATCTCCGGTAGTGGATGCCGGACCTCCAATTTATATTTTAGCCGGCGGACAGGCAACTATTCCTGCAACCGCAGAAGGTGAGAATTTAACTTATCAATGGACACCGGCCCTGGGCTTAAACAATGATGAAATTTTAAACCCGGTTGCATCGCCAGAAAAGGATACCAATTATACACTTACTGTAACTACCCAGTCTAATGGCTGTTCAGCAACATCTAAAGTAACGGTGAGCGTATTACAGACACTAGATCCCCCCAACTCATTTACGCCAAACGGAGATAATGTTAATGATGTTTGGAACATTAAGTATCTGGATACTTACCCCAATGTTACTGTAGAAGTTTTTAATAGAAATGGAAGCAGGGTATTTCTCAGTAATGGATATAAAGCCCCCTTTGATGGAAACTACCAAAATGAATCTTTACCGGTTGGGGTTTATTATTATGTTATTAATCCAGGAAACGGAAGAAAAACATTAACCGGACCTTTAACCATAATCAGATAAAAATTGAAAAAGTATATTTTTATAATCGCTATATTGATATCAGTTAAAGGCTTTTCTCAGCAGAGGGCCCAATACACCCAATATATCTTTAATCAATATTTACTAAATCCCGCACTTTCCGGTATTGAAAATTATATTGATTTTAAAGCAGGATACCGTAAGCAATGGACGGGTATTGCAGATGGGCCACAAACCTCTTTTGTGTCTGCGCATTTTGCTTTGGGTAATAATCAATTGTGGAGTAATGCGTTAACCTCTTTTCCTGAACAAACCGGAAACCCTATGGACAGGAATTATATGCAAAATTATATGTCTTCTCCTGCCCATCATGGCCTTGGGCTAACAGCAGTACAAGATAAAGCAGGACCTTTATCCAGAATTGATGTAAACGCTACTTATGCCTATCATTTACAATTGAGTAATGATTTCAATTTATCTGTGGGTGTTGCCGCAGGTGTATCCAACATTAAATTGAATGTAAACTCACTTATTTTTCCCGAAAGCCAAAATGATCCCGCGCTTTCCAATGCTGTGGTTAGTCAGTGGAAACCCGATTTAAGTATTGGCATATGGTTATATGGAGCCAGGATGTTTGCCGGAGTATCAGCTCAGCAAATTTTATCTCAAAAGCTAAGTTTCTCTGTTAATAGCACTTATAATACAGGTAAAGAGGTGCCTCACTTTTTTGCAACAGCAGGTTACAAATTCTTTTTAGACGATCAAATTTCGGCAATCCCATCTGTAATGGTAAAATACGTTCAACCAGCTCCAGCTTCAGTTGATTTGAATTTAAAAGTAGCCTTTAAAGATAAAATTTGGTTGGGTGGAAGTTATCGTAAAAATGATTCATTTTCAGCTATGGCAGGTTTTAATATCGGCAAAATGGTAAACCTGACCTATTCTTATGATTTTACAATTTCTGATTTAAATCAGGTAAGTAATGGCAGCCACGAAATTGTTCTGGGTTTGTTGTTAAACAATGTTTACAAAGTACCTTCTACTATAAAAATGTGGTAGTTTAGTTAATAATTCAAAGCTGATAGCTGCGAACTGATGACTGCCAACTGATTATAGTTCTTTCCTTAATCTGGCAACAGGAATATTCATCTGCTCCCTGTACTTCGCCACTGTTCTTCTGGCGATGTTATAACCTCTTTCTTTTAAAATTTCGGTTAATTTTTCGTCAGCAAGTGGTTTGCGTTTATCTTCATTTCCAATGCAATCTTCCAGGATCTTTTTAACCTCTTTGTTGGATACCTCTTCTCCGCTTTCCGTTTGTATGGCCTCAGAAAAGAAGGATTTTAAAAGAAATGTACCAAATTCGGTTTGAACGTATTTAGAGTTTGCAACCCTCGATACTGTAGAAATATCCATGTCAATTTTATCGGCGATATCTTTTAAAATCATCGGGCGCATTTTACGTTCATCAGCAGTTAAAAAATATTCGTACTGATAGTGCATAATGGCATTCATGGTTTTAAGCAATGTTTGCTGCCGTTGTTTAATCGCATCGATAAACCATTTGGCTGAATCTAATTTCTGCTTAACAAATTGTACGGCCTCTTTAAGTTTTTTATCTTTTGATGATGCCTTATCATAGTGCTCAAACATTTCCTGGTAAGAACGACTTACCTTAAGTTCGGGTGCATTTTTGGAGTTGAGTGTCAAAATTAAAATGCCGTCATTATTGCTGATGTGAAAATCGGGAATAATTTGCATTTGTTTAGTCGTAACCTGGTTTGCATCACCCGGTTTAGGGTTTAAACGCAGGATTTCGCTTATAACTTCTTTAAGTTCCTCGCTGTCCAAACCTAAACTCTTTTCAAGTTTATCGTAATGTTTGCGGGTAAATTCATCCAAATAGTTTTCTACAACGTTTATTGCTTTAACAATAATTGGATTTTGGATGTCTTTTCTTTTTAGCTGTATAAGCAGGCACTCTTTCAGATCCCTGGCTCCGATGCCCGGAGGATCGAAACTTTGGATCAATTTCAGCATTTCCAAAACGTCTTCTTCTTCAACAATTACATTTTGTGAAAAGGCCAGATCATCTATCATGGAGTTTAAGGGGCGGCGTAAATAGCCATCATCATCCAAACTGCCTATAATTTGTTTTCCAATAACAAAGTCATTATCCGATAGGGGAATAAGGTCTAACTGTTCTTGCAGGCTTTCGAAAAATGTACTTTCAATGGCAATGGGTGTTTCTTTCTTATCATCATCGTCATCACCATTATTATAATTGGTACTGTAATCGTTGGCGCTATCGTCTTGTAAATAATCATCAACATTAAACTCATCCATAGCCTCATCTGATGATTTCTCATAATCTTCAGGGCCATCATTTAAATCATCATATTCGCTTTTTGGCTCATCCTGAGTCATTAAACTTGGATCTTCAAGGGCGGGATTATCTTCGAGTTCTTCTTTTACACGCGTATCTAAAGCAACAGTCGGTACCTGCAACAATTTAATAAACTGTATTTGTTGAGGCGATAATTTCTGTAATAATTTTTGTTGTAAATGTTGCTTTAGCATATTTGTATAAAAGGATTGGGCAAAAATAAACAAATCATCTCAGATATTCTTCAGAATATGGCTAAATGCTTTTGATAGTTTGATTTATAAATTATTTTTTAAACATTTGTATCAGTTTAATGTTTGCTACTTTAGTAAATAAACAATCAAAAAGTAAAATATGGGATTTGTAAAAGAATTTAAGGAGTTTGCCATCAAGGGCAATGTTATCGATTTAGCTGTCGGTGTAATTATTGGTGCTGCATTTGGAAAAATTGTTAGCTCATTGGTGGAAGATATTATAACTCCAGCGGTACTAGGACCTGCTTTAAAGGCCGCAGGGTTAGAAGATTTAAATAAACTGACAATTGCGGGCACAGCAATAAAGTATGGTAACTTTATATCGCAGGTCATATCTTTTATTATTGTTGCCCTGGTATTATTTATCATTATTAAAACGGTAAATAATATGAAAAAGAAAGAGGAAATTGCACCAGCAGCTCCGGTAGATCCAACAAAAGAAGAAGCTCTTTTAGCAGAAATCCGAGATTTGCTTAAAGCAAAAGCTTAATAATAAAATAATTTATTAGAAACACTGATGAATATGGTTTTCTCTCCTGTATCTCAGTGTTTCTATTCATAACTTCTTTTAACTTTTGGATCTGTGATGATGACATAATCAGCCAGATTCTTAAACTTTTCCCAATCCGGGTTTTCAAAACTTTCATCCGAAAAAGAAGAAATATTAAGTATTTTTAATTTAGCCGTATATCTTTGAAGCTTTGCGAGCGTCCCTAGTTTCTCATCGCTATGAAAGCGGCCATTAAGTTGTAAAACTTTTATTCGTTTATTTGCTTTTATAAATTTTGCAATAGACCAGGCCATTGTTGCATCCCAAAGGTTTTGAGTTTGATAGATTTTCATCGAACCCATATTATGTCCAGCTAAAATTTCTGTAAATTTATCGTTGTATCTTCCGGTAGCGGTATCAATAGGGGTCGGAGGCAAATATGCTCTGGATGTTTTTGGAAAATCTCTTAAAATATCTAATCCATTTTTGGTTACTGCGTTACTATACCTGGCTGCGGCATTTGCGGCAATTACCTTCAGTTTATTTTGTTTGGCATACTCCATTAGTGGTTTATAATCTTTGTAATTTTCCCAAGCCCTGGCTTCTTTAATGAAATTTTTCTCAGAAATAAATCCGGCAAGATATTCATTGAGTATCGGTTGTACATCAGTATGAAACATTTCTAAACTGAGTGATGTTTGATTAGGGTATTTTTCGTCCATCTTTTTAAATATTTCTGCCTCCAAGTAATGACCAATTGAATCATTATGCTCTTCACCAAAAAATAAAACATCAGCTTTTCCCATATCGATTATAATATCATCAACAGAAATTATCTTTTGTTTTTTGACATCATAAATTTTGTAATGGTTGTTGATATCCTGTGCGTATATCTCCATAGGAATAAGGAGGCCGATTATAAGGGATAGAAATTTCATGCGTTCAAAATAGTAAATATTTTTCACCGATGAAATGAAGTCGCTTACCGCTTTTTAACCAATTCTTACAGAATACTTATAGGGTGTATTCACACTTATAAATACTTTTGAATAATAAATAATTGCATAATGGAAAATATAAATAAAAATCGATCCGGAAGGGCTTTAACCGGCTTAATAATTATTCTGATCGGTTTAGGTTTTTTACTCAATAATATGGGGTTAAATATTCCTCAGTGGGTTTTTAGCTGGCATACGATTTTAATTTTAATAGGCTTGTTTGTTGGTTTTCGCCGTAATTTTAGAGGCGCTGGCTGGCTTATAATGGTTTTGATAGGCTCATATTTTACGCTTAATGATATTTCCGGATTGAATTTCAATGTTTCAAAGTATGCTTTAGGTCTGGGCCTGATTATTTTAGGTGGGTATTTGATTTTTAGACCAAAGTATTCTTTCAAAGATAAAAATAGATTCGAACAGGGTTTCAATGAAAGATTCAGTACACCTGATGAGGATACCAGTGCAGGTGTGGCCTCAAATAAAAATGTAAATAGGAACGATATTATTGAAGCTGTAGCTGTTTTTGGAGGTAGCCACCAAACGGTTTACTCAAAAAACTTTAAAGGCGGAGACATTACTGCAGTTTTTGGCGGAGCTGATATTAACCTTACACAGGCTGATTTTGAAGAAACGGTCATGTTGGAAGTAACAGCTGTTTTTGGAGGGATTAAATTAATTGTACCTCAGAATTGGGCTGTAAAATCTAATGTGACCGCACTTTTTGGTAGCGTAGAGGATAAAAGATCTTACACTATGCCGAATGGGGAAATTCAAAAAATATTGGTTTTAAATGGAACAGCCATATTTGGAGGTATAGAAATTAAAAGTTTTTAAACTAAGCATGAAGACATGAAATGGTTTGCAGTAAATTGTATATATCAAATTGTTTGTGGCGAGGGTAAACATTCGCCGCAATTTAATGAGCAGACAAGGTTAATACATGCAGCCAATCTTGTTCATGCTTTGGAAAAAGTTAAAACACAGGCTGGAGAATATAATACATCATTTAAAAATTGTGAAGGCGAACGTGTAATCTGGAAATTTATTGGTATTGGCAGTATTAGCGAAATAGACAAACCCGGAGACGGAACTGAGGTAGCTTCGAAAATTTTGGAACCGAAATCAGTTGAAATGTATCTTGAAGAGCTGAAGCATAGAAACAAATTGTTAACAGAAATTAACTAAATAAATTTTGACAACTAGACCATTATCCCTTCCTCAAATCCAGAAAACTTCTTTGGCGTTTGCCATTTCCTGGGTTGTTTTGTGTGCTGTTGGTTTGCATTATGTTGTTAATTTCTCCTGGATAATTTCTTTTGTAGATAGCTTTATAAATAACTTTTTATTGGCCGCGGCTTGTGTATGTGTCAGCAATATGCTGGGTTATTATCAACCCAAAAATGAACGGATTTTATATGTATTAATCATTACGCTTGCCTTAACATTGGTTACCGTTTTTGCGGCTAAATTTTTATTGTTTTACATTTTTAAAGATTTTGAAAATTATAAGGAATTCTATAATTTTTCTCTGGCTTTTCGGGTTGTAATATTTTTTATATGCTTAGGCTGGTGTGCTTTAGCTAATATTTTGTGGTATAGGTTAGAAGAGCAATCTGAAACACAAAAACGTTTACTGGCTGCTCAAAATCTAGCCAAAGAAGCCGAATTAAATAAACTAAGGCACCAGTTGCAGCCACATTTTCTTTTTAATAGTTTAAATTCAGTATTCGCATTAACGATGGTCAATCCAAAAGAAGCTGGTGTGATGATTACAAAATTGGCTTCATTTCTACGTGGAACTTTAAAACGTGATGACGAACTTTGGGTTTCTGTAGAAGAAGAAATGGAATACATTCAGTTGTATTTGGATATTGAAAAAGTAAGATTTAGTCACCGTTTAAACATTGAAGTAAATATAGCCGAAGATACCCTTAAACTATATTTGCCCGGAACATTATTACAGCCCATAGTAGAAAATGCCATAAAATTTGGCTTATATAACACATCATCAGCCATTACGATTAAAATTGATGTTTCGGTTAACCAAGGAGTTTTACAGGTACGTGTTCAAAATCCTTTCGATCCTGAAATGAAAGCGGCTGGTGGAACAGGTTTTGGTTTAACTGCTATTAAACGAAGATTATATCTTTTGTTTGCTAATGCAGATTTATTACAGACCGAAACTGAGGCAAATAATTTATATATTACCACTCTAAAAATCCCACAGAAAAATGATCAGGACGATACTAATTGATGATGAACCCTTAGCCAGGGATATTGTAAAGCACTATCTTTCAGATCATCAGGAGATCGAAATAGTGGCCGAATGTAGCGATGGTTTTGAGGGATTAAAGGCCATAACCCTGCACAAACCGGATCTGATTTTCCTGGATATTCAAATGCCAAAAATTAGCGGTTTTGAAATGCTGGAATTGGTTGAAGATAAACCAGCGGTAATTTTCACTACTGCATTTGATGAATTTGCCATTAAAGCTTTCGAAGTAAATGCTGTAGATTATCTGTTAAAACCAATTGATAAAAGCCGTTTTGATCTGGCTATACAGAAATTACCTACACGGTTACAGCAGAACGAAAATACAGAAGCTGTTTTAGATGCGGCAGCACTTAGCCCTGTGCAAAATAATAGGGTAGTGGTTAAGAAAGATGGTGTAATCAAAATTATCCCTGTTGTTGATATCAACTATCTTGAGGCAGATGATGATTATGTAAAACTAAGTACTGTAGAAGGGATTTTTTATAAGAATAAAACCATGGCTTTTTTTGAGCAAACCCTCGATCCAAGCCAGTTTATCCGAATACATCGCTCTTATATTATTAACCTTGCCCAGGTAACCAAAATAGAGCTAAAAGAGAAAGATAGCTATGTGGTGTTGCTCAAATCGGATATTTGGTTGCCGGTAAGTAAAACGGGTTATGTAAAACTAAAGGCAGCTTTGGGTTTGTAAAACCTATAAGATTTATGCGAAAACCCGCCAATTTGAGGAAAGAAGAAAATAAAGGATTAAAGAGGAAGACGGGACTGCTTTTATGAAAGAATGCTATATTTGCTTTTTAAATGGAAAAATAAAATTAATCCCTCTTGCATTTGTAGAGAAATCGCTTTATATTTGCACCTCTTAATTTAAAAATTACAACAGATAATATATAGTCATGAAAAGAACATTCCAACCTTCGCAAAGAAAGAGAAGAAACAAGCACGGCTTCCGCGAAAGAATGGCAACAGCTAACGGCAGACGAGTATTAGCATCACGTCGTGCTAAAGGAAGAAAAAGATTAACAGTTTCTGACGAACGCAAGCATAAAGCATAATTTTTGATTGCATTCCTAGTTAAAGCTGGGATTGGCAGATCAAAATCTGCAATTATCAATCAAAAATATGTACACATTTCAAAAAGAAGAACGATTATGCAGCAGGAAATATTTAGATCTGCTGTATAAAAATGGTTCTTCTTTTTTATTATATCCCTTTCGTATTTCTTATCTTTTTATTGATGAACATGCTGATTTCCCAACTCAGGTAGTAATCAATGTTCCCAAAAAAAGATATAAAAGGGCAGTAGATCGTAATTTACTTAAACGTCGCATTCGCGAAGCCTACCGACTCCAAAAACAAGAGCATTTTTATACCCAATTGCCAGGGGATAAAGGTTTACTTTTATTTTCTATTCAATTTGTGGGCAAAGAAAGATATGAATACGGTTTTATAGAGAAGAAACTGATTGCAGCTTTTAAACGATTTCAGAATTTAATTCAACCAAATGAAGTTGATAAATAAAATATTCGGCTGGTTATTTTTAAGCTTCATTCGGATTTATCAGTATGCGATTTCTCCAATGTTAGGTGCAAATTGCAGATTTACACCTACTTGTTCGCAGTATGGTATGGAGGCTATAAGAAAGTATGGCCCATTTAAAGGAGGCTGGCTTACACTTAAACGCATTGGCCGTTGCCATCCCTGGGGTAAACATGGGCACGATCCGGTACCTTGATAGCATTAAAGTCTTTAGTTCTTGGTCAATAGTCTATTGGTTGATGGTTCATTGCTATGGTCTATTAAACCATTAACTATTATTAATTGCCTATTTTATTTACTTTTTCATTTTTAATACCTTTACACCATGGCTAAAATACTTCAGATAGAAACATCTACGCAGGTTTGTTCAGTTGCTTTATCGATTGATGGGAAAACCGTTTCTTTGAAAGAGGAGAGTGGCCAAAATCTTCACGCCAGCAATTTAACTCTATTTATAGATGAGGTAATAAAGAACGCAGGTTTAACTTATAGAGAGTTGGATGCTGTAGCGGTAAGTAAGGGACCCGGATCTTATACTGGACTTCGAATTGGTGTTTCTACTGCCAAAGGTTTATGTTATGCGCTTGATATTCCTTTAATTGCGGTAGAAACATTAAAAATGATGGCTGTTGGATTTCTTTTTGAGCATCCAGCTTATAAGGGATTGGCTTGTCCGATGATAGATGCAAGGAGAATGGAGGTTTATACTTCAGTTTTTGATGCTAAGCTGAGTGTTTTGGAAACAACTTCAGCTAAAATTATTGATGAAAATAGTTTCTCCGAAATTTTATCTGAACATCAAATGACATTTTTTGGTGATGGAGCAGCAAAATGTGCAGAAGCTTTAAATCATGAGAATGCATTCTTTAATAAGGATAATTTCAATTCGGCAGGTTATATGTCTCTATTGGCTGATCAGGCATTTAAACAAGCTGATTTTGAAGATGTAGCCTACTTTGAGCCTTTTTATTTAAAAGATTTTGTTTTAACACAACCGAAAAGGATAAAAGAGCAAGGATAAAGGAACAAAGATAAAAGACACTTGCGCCAGATCACAATCAGCCTTAGATTCTCTCTTCAAAAGAAAAAAAGCTGAGAAAGGCTTTATCTTCTCTTAAAAATAGAAAATAAGCTTTTAAAGAAACTTTCATTTTCGTTAATGCCTGGCATGGTATCGCTAAATTGTGGATGATTTACAATGTTGCCAAATTTAATCCCCACACCCATGTAAAACGATGCTCCATTTGGTCCGCTGCCACTGGTCCGCTCTTTTAACATTCCATATGCTTGGTGGGCTGACGAAATTAGGTTATCAGTACCTAAAAATACTTCAAAATTGGGGGTTTGATATTTACCCTGCAAACCAAGCATAAATATATTGTTCAGATTGTAAAGCGGTGTAACACTCGCAGAGAAATCGTTGTAGCTAAATGTATTAATTAAGGCAATATCTCCACCTTTGTAAAATAAATTTTTGGATACCACTAAACCTGGCTTATAAAAACCATAAGCTTTTGAAATATAAACATCCGCTTTTGCATTTGTTGGTGCTAAGAATTTTTTACTTTGTGGCGAAAGTAGAAAAATGTCTTTAATTTCTTGGTTGGTACTTGCTTGGTTACCACTAAGGTCGATTGGTTCAGAACTATTTATACTCGTTTCATGTGTATTATTACGCCACCAGATGAAACCTAAATCTTTAATGTTCGCCATTAAAAAAAGACCTTTTTTGGTTGTATAATTTGTTCCAAAACTTAAAGATAAGCCTGGATTTTTGAACGTTGGAAAAAATGTTTTCCCTTTAATTTCTTTGGTGTTTGAAAAATTGCTGGAATAAGTACCGGTAAGTCCGATGGATGCCGGGTCTGCGTTAAAATAAGAATCTGAAATATTTAAGTTATTGTATAATATACCGCTTAATAAACTGGCTTTTATACCAAAAGCGAGTTGTTTATTATAATTTTCTCTGTAGGTGAAACTAAACTGATGATAGGTTTGCTGATATCCTTTGGTATTGAAGATGCCGTCGTTGAGATTTGGATAGTCAAGAAATCTTCTGTAATAGTCAAAAATAACCAACGTTTCATTGGTATAATCGACATGCGAGTCTGACCTGATTTGCCAGGCAAAGCCCATTTCTTTTTGATATTTATAAGATTTAAAAATCCGTAATGCGGCAACATAAACATTACTGTTTTCGTAAAAATGGTTAACCTCACCTGTTCCTATGGGAAGTTGTTCCGTATCAATTATGCCTTCCTGGGTTAGTCTCCTTACTGCATACTCCGCATCTCCCCGATTTGCGCTATTAGCGCCGAAATACGGTAGGAAAAAATTTGATGAAAATTTTCTGGATGAATCTAAAGTAAAAGATTTTTGGGATGGATTTTCAAAAGCATCGAATAGGGTTTTTGTTCCAAATAATGAGTATTGTTGTGCATATGTAACTTTAACGCTAACTAAGATCGATAGGGCAAGTAAAAGTTTCTTCATATAAAATAAGTTTTTAACTTATTTTTATTTAACGGTTGCTTAATGAATCTGGTATTGCTGGTTTTAAATATTTATTTAAAAGTAGATTGGTCACGAACTTATTCTTATCTGCACTCATTTGATAATAAAAGGTGTCAAAACTTTTTAAGCCGCTATCTGATCTTAAATGTTTGTAATAAGGCAGCAAAATATGATTTCTGAAAATACCGGCAGAATTTTTGGTATTGATGTAATAACTGATGTTCGATGTATTGGAAATCTGATTCAATGCATCCAGGTATTCAGGTGTTTGAATGAGCAGTCTGTTGTTTTTATAATCGTTTAAAAAAGATTGGATCGTACTGGCATTATTGGCCACAATCAGGCTATTATCAATAATAGTATAATATGGTCTGCTAAATTTTTTGAAAGGCTCTCCAAAATAGCAGTATAAAATATCTGCAGATTTAAAGAGTTTTACATCATCGCTGTAATCGGTACTGACATCCAGCAAAAGTTGCTTAACTTTTTCTCCGTTGCTTAAAGAAATTGCAGCCAACTTCTCTGCTGTGCTGAGCTGAAAGGTTATAAATTGATTTTTCGTATAAACCGGGAATATGGTATTTAGATCAATCCTATATTCATTTTTAATATTTTTGATCAATAATCCTGCTTTTTTATTTTCAGCTTTTTGCTCTTGCCAGATTCCTAATTTTTTTTGCCAGTTTTTGTAATCATCAAATGCATACAAGACATAATTTGCAGTGTTATCCGGTAATAAATTGTTGATGGATATATTTTGCGCGGGTATATTTTCGAAGAGTTTCAGGTAATTATCGTTTGCTTTTAATTCTGTATTACCATTAAACAGGATTTTTTCTTTACTAAAATTATAATTCAGTGCTGCGAAACTATTTTGTTTATTAAATAAGGTAATTTCTCCATTGATGTTTCCGGCAATAATATTTTTCAAAAGGAGAGGAGCCTCGTTAAAGTTTATATAAAAATGGGCAAGTACATTTTTATCAAAACGATTATTTTCTTTTATAAATTCTGTAAATGGATTTTCTTCCAATCTTAAACTGGCATCTTTTACTAATTTTACAGATGTAGAAGCTGTTATTACTTGATTTTTAATGCCAATAAATAGGGTTAAGCTGTCACTTATTTTTACAGTATAGCAATCATTTACATTTTGACTAATTATTTTTTTGCGTTTTAAATGCTCATAATACTGCTTGATGTTTTTATCTGCCCGAATCTGAACGGTTAATAAAAAGTTGAGATTTTTATTGGAGTCAGGTAATACACTAATGTAAATTGGCTGATCGCGAATAAAGGTATTTAGAGTATTGTCTGTAATAAAATTTTCTTTTAATTGCCTAAGCAGATTGGTCTTATCAGGGCCTAAAACCTGTTGAATTAAACTTTGTCCTTCAATTATATTATAAAAGCTTTTATCATTCTGAAATGAGAAGACTAAGGCTGCATTATTGGTTGCCGATTGAAGTGCTAAATCTCTTGCGTCATTTTCGGTATTTAGTTTGGAAAAATATAGGTACGTCATTAAGACTACCCCTAAAAATAATACACTTACTAAAATTATTATTCTTTTCATCTGTTTGTTGTACAAATTTAATTTATTACATCGATTACTAAGAAGTTCTTCACCAATTTATTAATTTAGCGATTGCTATAAGCAGAAACCTTATGAACAAACGAATTATCCTTACTGCTTCTTTTTTTGGTGCTGTTGCTGTTTTATTGGGCGCATTTGGTGCCCACGGCTTAAAATCTTTAATAGATAGCTCTTCGCTGGGAATTTGGCAAAAAGGTATCGAATATCAATTCTATCATACATTTGCACTTTTATATTTATCTACATTTGCCCGGTACAGAAATAAACTCATAAATATTGCTTATTTCTGTTTTACTTTTGGGATTATCCTGTTTTCGGGGTCATTGTATTTATTGGCAACACGCAGCATCTTAAAATTGGATTTTATTAATTTGATCGGTCCGATTACTCCAATTGGAGGCCTGTTATTTGTTTTAGGATGGATCATGTTATTCTTTGCCGCATTTAAAGATAAATAATGGGAGCCTTTGAAACTGATATGTTTTCAGAAAGAGAAACGCTTTTTGTGGAAGTTATTTTGCCATTATCTCTTGCTAAAAATTATACTTATCGGGTACCTTTCGATTTAAATAATCAAATCGCAATTGGTAAAAGAGTCGTTGTTCAATTTGGTAAACATAAGATCTATACGGCTTTAATAAGTGGAATAACCAAATTACCACCTACGGTTTATGAAGCCAAGTATATTATCGATGTAATAGATTCAGAACCTGTAGTTACGCAAGAACAGCTTAAGTTCTGGGACTGGATGACACAATATTACATGTGTAATGAAGGTGATGTTATGGCTGCGGCTTTGCCCGCAAGTTTAAAACTAGCCAGCGAAACCATCCTTATTCTTCGGGAAGATTATAATGAACAAGCAGAATTGACGGATAAAGAAGAAACTATAATTTCTGCACTTAAAAAACAACAAAAACTTACAGTTAGTGATGTTTCCAAGCTTTTAGGTCAAAAAACGGTTTATCCAATCATTAACCATTTACTGGATAAGGAGCTCATTCTGATTGCAGAAGAAATGGTGCAAAAATATAAGCCATTGCTGAAATCCTTTATTCTGCTTAATGATTTTTACCTGGATGAAGAAAATTTAAAACAGCTTTTTGCCATCCTGGATAAAGCTCCAAAACAGTTGGATGCTCTTTTAGGGTATTTAAAATTACAAAAGCTCGGTCTGCCCATATCTAAGGAACAGCTTTTAGAAGAAAGTAACTGTGGTACGGCAGCATTAAAAGCATTAACAGATAAGGATATTTTTGTTGTAATGAAAAGGCCCGTAAGTCGTTTGGCTGCGCATGATGATGATTTTAGTGTAAACTTTAGGCTAAATGATGAACAACAAAAAGCTTTTGAAAAAATAAATCAATCGTTTATTGAAAAAGAGGTTGTTTTGCTTCATGGCATTACGGCATCGGGTAAAACACAGGTTTATATTAAACTTATAGAAAAAATTATCCAAAATGATGATGGTCAGATTTTATTTCTTTTACCTGAAATTGCTTTAACAACACAAATCGTTGAACGGATAAAACGTTATTTCGGAAATGCGATTGGAGTTTATCATTCTAAATTTAATAACAGTGAACGTGTAGAGATTTGGAATAAAGTTCGTAATGGCACTTATAAAATAATTCTTGGAGCAAGGTCTGCCGTTTTTTTGCCCTTTAAGGACCTGAAATTAATTGTTATTGATGAAGAACATGAGCCATCATACAAACAATATGATCCAGCCCCGCGATATCAGGCAAGAGACGCGGCGATTTATTTAGGACATCTTCATAAAGCCAAGGTAGTTTTGGGTTCTGCAACTCCCTCTTTAGAAAGTTATTATAATGCTTTACAGGGAAAGTATGGTTTTGTTGAAATGAAGGAACGTTTTGGAGGTGTGCAACTTCCAAATCAACAGGTAGTCAGTATTTCTGAAGAAACTAAAAGAAAAACAATGGTTTCTTATTTTTCGAGTGTACTTATAAAGGATATAGATCAGGCACTTTCTAAAAAAGAACAAATTGTTTTATTTCAAAATCGGAGAGGTTATGCTACTATTTTAATTTGTGCTACCTGTGGGTATACTCCAAAATGCGTGAATTGCGACGTGAGTTTAACCTATCATAAAAGTAGCGGAAAATTACACTGCCACTACTGTGGTTATCAGCAAAGTAGTGTAAACATTTGCCCAGCTTGCGGCTCTGTACATGTTGAACAAAAAGGTTTTGGAACGGAAAGAATAGAAGAGGAATTGAAATTGCTTTATCCTGAGGTTACCATAGCCAGATTGGATATGGATAGCACCAGAACCAAAAATGGATTGCAGCAGATTCTTAATGATTTTCAGGAGAAGAAAACGGATATTTTAATCGGTACCCAAATGGTTGCTAAAGGTTTGGATTTCGATAATTTAAATTTAATTGGGGTTATAAATGCCGATACTCTTTTAAGTTATCCTGACTTCAGGGCATACGAACGTAGTTTTCAGTTATTGGCCCAAGTGGCAGGTAGAGCAGGTAGAAGGGAAGAGCAGGGAAATGTATGTATCCAAACATATGACGCGAATCATCGCATTATTAAACAAGTTGTAGATAACGACTATTTTGGTATGTATAGTGATGAAATCGCAGAGCGGGAAAAATTTCTTTATCCACCATTTGCCAGAATGATTTTCTTATATATTAAACATAAAGATGCCAATGTTTTAGATTATGCTGCCACAGCATTGGCCAATACGCTTAAAAATAAGTTTGGTAAACGTGTACTCGGACCAGAGCAACCATTGGTAAGTCGGGTGAGAAACCTATATATTAAACAAATCATTATAAAAGCGGATAAACATACCGCCATCCAAAAAGTAAAGACTGCTTTAAGAGAAACCCTTACTGATTTTAACGCCATTAAAGATTTTAAAAGCGTAATGATCCAGATTGATGTAGATCCTTATTAATTCTTGTTGTTCAGACTAAATTGAAGTCCGGCAGATATAGGATTAAGTAAAAATTCCCATTTCCGGTATGTTGTTACTGTTCTGCCGACACCATTTGGCTGGGTAACATCTTGCTTTTCATAAGAATAATAAAAATCAAGATTACTCTCCGCGAAAACACTAAGCTGAGGTATGATGTTTACCTTTAAACCCAATACCGGCGTCAAAACTAAACCATTTTTAGTTGCATCAGCGGTTTGATTGGTGCTTTGAACCATTGAGCTTCTTGGTGTTACTGTTCCTGTGAACCGATTGGAGCGATAACCTAAATCAAAACCAAAATAGGGTTGTATCCGTGAATAATTAAAGTTTTTCTCGAAACCAACTTTGAAAGAATAATCAGTTACTTTTCCGTTCGCAATTTCGCAGGTTGCACAGGTATTATCAAACTCTACATTATTCTTGCGAAAGTAATTGCCACTAATTCTATAGTTAATTTGGTTGTCATTAAATTTAAATATGACACCATTTGCAAACATCTTCGTATAATCCTGAGTATTCGTTTGATTTAAAACTTTGGGTAATTGCATCATGCTAAATGCCTTTAAAGCAATAGAATAGTTGTAGTCAGCGCTAGTTTGTGCAAAAGAAGTTAGGGAGATGCCAAAGAAGATTAAACCCAGTAATATTTTTTTCATATAAAATGATATGTTTTTCCAAAGATATTTATCAGGTTTCAAAAGTAGAAATAATTCCTTACTAACACACAATTAAAATTGTTAAGTCTATTTTGGAGCAGAATATTTTTTAGTTTTGATTTACTGCTACTTACAATTATACTGAAATATTAGGCTTATATCATCAATAAAAAAGCTAATTTTGATGTGAAATGGCCTATAAATTTGTAGATAATTATCGTGAACGTGGTGCAAGGAAAAAACTTGTAGAGTTATTGAAATCTCGTGGGATTGCAGATGAACGTATTTTAAAAGCCATAGGTAAAGTTCCCAGGCATTTCTTTTTTGACGAAACATTCTGGAATCAAGCCTATAAGGACATCGCTTTTCCTATTGGTGATGGGCAAACTATATCCCAACCGTATACAGTTGCTTATCAAAGTCAATTGTTGCACGTAAAGAAAGGGGATAAAGTTTTAGAAATTGGAACAGGTTCTGGCTACCAAACTTGTATTCTAATGGAGCTGGGCGCAAAGGTTTTTACCATCGAAAGACAAGAAAATATTTTTAATAGAACCATTCAGGTATTACCGGGGATGGGTTATAAACCTCATTTCTTTTTCGGAGATGGCTCAAAAGGTATTCCGGAACAAGCCCCGTATGATAAAATTATTGTAACCGCAGGTGCACCTATGGTACCGGAAGTTTTATTGAAACAACTGAAAATCGGAGGGATTCTGGTCATTCCGGTAGGTAATGAAAAAATTCAAAAAATGGTTACCGTAATCCGCGTAAATGACACCGATTATGAGAAAATAGAATTGGATACTTTTAGATTTGTACCTTTAGTAGGAGATCAAGCATGGTAAGTTTGGAGTTAAGAGATTGGAGTTTTGAGACTCTAAACTCTTAGCTCCAAACTCCAAGCTGATTATCTTTTCATCGCCCTATCCAACTCCCGTTTTGTATCTCTATCTTTTATACTGTCTCGTTTGTCGAACTCTTTTTTGCCTTGGGCCAGGGCGATTTCTATCTTGGCAAAACCTCTTTCATTAATAAATATTCGAAGTGGAACGATTGTATAGCCTTTTTCTTCGCCTTTAGCTTTTAGTTTTTTAATTTCTTTCTTTTGAAGTAATAATGCTCTATCCCGTTTAATATCATGATGATAAAAAGAGCTGTGGCTATATTCCGAAATATGTAAATTCCTGACATATAAATTGCCGCCAATGAACATGCAGAAAGCATCTGTCATGTTGGCTTTTCCTTGTCTGATTGCCTTTATTTCTGTTCCTAAAAGCGCTATCCCAGCTACATATTTATCGATTAAATTGTAATCGAAATAGGCCCTCTTATTTTTAATATTTATATCGTTTTTCAAAACCTGTATCTTTAATCGTGGATATTTCAGTCTGCTTTTAAAGAAGCTAAAACAGCCAGGTTGCAAATATCTTAAAAAATGGTGTTATAATTGTTTTTTAAATTAAATCGCTTTATTTTAAATTAACAGACAAATTGTTCATCTATTTGTAAAAGAGAAATTTTTAATTGTTCTGTTAAATTTAATGGCTTAAGTTTAATTTTTTATACTATCAAAATGAAGTTGAAATATTTACTTTTAGTTTTTATGTTTCTGGGTGTTTTATCCCTGAAGGCACAGCAGCCCAACCTATTACCTCAATTTACATTCTATAAATTAGATGGTAAAGTTTTTTCTAATAAGGATATTAAACAGAATAAGAAAAACTTATTTATCTTGTTTGATTGTACCTGTGAGCATTGTCAAAGAGAAACAAAACTGTTGAATGCCAATTATAACCAATTTAAAAACATCAATATTTATATGATAACGCTGGATGAAAGCCTTGCTATCCAACAGTTTTTTCAGTCTTATGCACCTGGCCTGAATATGAAGCCAAATGTGACCGTTCTCCAGGATAAAAAACAAATGTTTATTCCAACATTTTTTCCTAACAAATACCCGGCTATGTATCTTTATTCTCCTATTGGTAAATTATTGGTTTACAATAGTGGCGATGGTGGAATTAAGAAAGTATTAAAAACCATCAATAAGTAACTATGTTGTGATTAACGAATAATTAGTACAGGTATATTTATTTTATGCCTTACAGAATCGACAGTAGTACCAAAAATTAAATCCTTTAAACCCTTATGTCCGTGGGCACCCATCACCAAAAGATCTAAGTTGTTTTTATTACTGATATCTGCAATCGCTTTTGCCGCACCTCCAAAGCCTATAAATACGCTGGAATCATAACCTAAATCTGCGAGATTTAATTTGTATTTTTCCAGGTTTTTCGCATCGCTTTTTGTTTCAAGATCCATTGTTATATCTCCAAGATAACGGGCAGCAGCTGTTTCAACTACATGTATTAAATAATAATGAGCATTTTTTCCACCCTGAATTAAAGCATGCCGGATGGTGCTCCTGTCATTTTTTGAAAAATCGACCGCAATTCCAATTCGTTCGTAATTTATTTTTTCAATTTTGCCAATATCTAATGCATTTCCATGAGGAACCATTTGTTTTTGTAAATTTCTTTTACCTAAGAGCGGATAAAAAAATACATATAGCAGTAGCAAAACTGTAAGGATTACTATAGGAATAATAAATGCATAAATCCACCAGCCATCAGCATCCTTTGTCCAACCACTGATCTCTTCTATAACCAATTTTACATTTAAAGAAACAATTGCAACTGCACTTGCCCAGGCTAAGATTTTTACCCAGGTTTTAATCGCGAAATTTTTCATCAATTTTTTGTCTGATGTAAAATGGATTAATGGAATAATGGCGAAGCCCAATTGCAAACTTAATACCACCTGGCTTAATACCAACAAACTACCAAGAGCACCCTCACCATAGTATAGTATGGTGAAAAATGCAGGAATAATAGCCAGTAAACGTGTGATTAAACGGCGTAGCCAGGGGTGAATTCTGAGATTTAAATGGCCTTCCATTACAATTTGTCCGGCGAGTGTTCCGGTAACTGTAGAGCTTTGTCCTGCTGCAATTAAAGCGATGGCAAATAGGGCTGGGGCTACATTGCCAAAAATATTGGAGAGTAATTTGTGTGCATCCTGTATTTCGGCAACTTCATGTAATCCATTTTCGTAAAAGGCTGCTGCGGCTAAAATTAAGATGGCTGAGTTTACAAAGAAAGCCAGGTTCAATGCAACTGTTGTATCAATCAGATTAAATTTTAACGCCTCTTTAATTCCTTTATTTGTACGTTCTATTTTTCTGGTTTGTACCAATGAAGAGTGCAGGTAAAGATTATGGGGCATTACCGTTGCACCAATAATACCTATTGCAATATATAGGGCATCGCCACTTAAAAGTGATGGTTCGAAACCTTTAACTACTGCTTTTAGTGATGGTTCAACAATAAACATCTCAACCAGGAAAGATATTCCAACAATAAAAACCATGGAAACTATAAAACTTTCCATAGCCCTCATGCCCTTGTTTAATAGAAATAATAATAAAATGGTATCGAAAATGGTTATGGAAACCCCCCAAATTAATGGTAAACCGAAAAGTAATTGCAAACCGATAGCCATACCTATAATTTCAGCTAAATCGCAGGCAATTATAGCTGTTTGAGCCAGGCCAAATAATGGAATATTAGCCCAGTGCGGATAAGCATCTTTTGATGCTTGTGCCAAATCCAGACCACGAACAATTCCCAAACGAGCACTTAAAGATTGTAAAAGCAAGGCAATCAGGTTAGACATCAGCAAAACCCAAATCAATTGATACCCAAATTTACTTCCGCCGGCTAAGTCGGTTGCCCAGTTTCCAGGATCCATATAACCAACACTGATTAAATAGGCGGGGCCAATGAATGATAAAATTCTGCGCCATCCTTTTCTCTTATCTGTACTTACACTATGATGTACTTCACTTAACGATTCAGATTTTATCATTACTGCTGATTAAAATATGTTTGGCAACTTCTCTACTGATATTAATTTGCTTCCCGTTTACAAGAATTTCCACTGAACCATCAAAATCTGTAATGTCAGTTATTTTTATTTTTTTACCCAGGGTTAATCCTAATTTTTCGAGATGCTTTAAAAATGCGGAACTGTGCTGGGTAACACCAGTTATAGTACCTGTATCTTCTATTTTTAGCTCAATGAGTTTAATAAATTGTGTTTTTGCAAAACGTCCGTTTTTATCAGGAATCGGATCTCCATGAGGATCTGCTTTTGGAAAGCCCAAAAATTCATCTAAACGTTCAATAAGATCAACAGATTTTATGTGCTCCAACTCTTCAGCAACTTCATGTACTTCATCCCACTTAAAATGGAGTTTATCAACCAGGAAAACTTCCCAAAGACGGTGTTTACGTACAATATTTATGGCAGCGTGTTTCCCTTTTTCTGTTAATGTTACACCTTGATATTTTACATAATCAACCAAGCCTTTATCGGCTAATTTTTTAATCATGTCCGTTACCGATGCGGGTTTTGTTTGGATCTGCTCAGCAATAGCATTGGTTTGAACAATGCTTGTCTTTTCTGCAAGATGGTAAATAATCTTAAGATAATTCTCCTCCGTAAAACTTTGCATTTATATGTATCTAATTTATTTTTTAGGTAAATCTAAAAATTTTTATTTAAAATATGTATGATAAATTATGTAAAAATTTAGAATATAATTTGGTTATGTTTGTGTTCTCAAATACCTTTGAACTAATATGGCATCAGAATTAGATAAAATTGATTTTAAAATTTTAAGAATCTTACAAGAAAATGGTAGAATTACCAACTTACTTTTATCCCAGGAAATAGGCTTATCACCAGCACCTACTTTAGAACGTGTTCGTAAACTTGAAATGGCAGGGTATATTAAAAGTTACCATGCTTTAGTTGATGAAGAAAAACTGGGTTTAGGAATTAAAACCTTTATTCAAATTCAGCTGGATTTTCATAAAAATAATACCATTCAAATTTTTTTGGATGAGGTTAACCAGATTAAAGAGATTACGGAATGTCATCATGTTACCGGTCAGGCAGATTTCCTGTTAAAGGTTTATGTAAAAGATATTAAGGCTTATGAGCGTTTAATTATGGATAAGATCAGTAAAATATCCGTAGTTAAAACCTTCCAAACAATGATGATTATGTCGACTACAAAGAAAGAACCGATTGTGCCTTTGGAGTATTAATCCCTTTTAACCACCTAAGATATCTAAGGGCATCTAAGTTGTTTGCAGATAATTTCTTTTTTAGTCTAATATTGAGCGGTAAAATTCATTAACAAAAGGTTTTTTGCCGTTGTTGATAATGTTGGTACAATTAAAATTTATAAGTAGGCCTTTTGGTGCTTTCAAAAGTTTCATATATGTAAGTAATTGTGCTTCATGGATTGGTAGAATTGTTTCAACAGATTTTAATTCAACAACTATGCAGTTTTCAATAAATAAATCAGCACGCAGTTCACTATCTAACAAAATATCCTTATAAGGAACGATTATTAGTTGTTCAGAGTTAAAACTTATACTTTGTAATTGAAGCTCCCTTATCAGGCATTTATGGTAAATACTTTCAAGCAGGCCTGGTCCCAGAGATTTATGTACTTCAATACAAGCACCTGTAATTCTATATTCTAAATCGTCGAGAAAAGCTTTATTAATCATTCATAAATCTAATAAAGTAAATTAATAAAACTCCAATATAATTCCATATAGAACTAAGGTTTTCTGGGATTTTCTTAGATGGTAAAAAAATTTTATGATAATCTCCAATCAATAGGTTTCAGATTATTTTGAACTAATAATTGATTAGTTTTTGAAAAATGTTTAGAACCGAAAAAGCCGCTATGTGCAGAGAAAGGAGATGGGTGTGCAGCGGTTAAAACATAATGTTTTTTTTGATCGATTAAGGCAGCCTTTTGATAAGCATATTTGCCCCAGAGTAAGAAAACAATATGCTTACGCTTCTCTGATAAGGCTTTTATAATTTCATCGGTAAATATTTCCCATCCCCGATTTTGGTGTGAACCAGCCTCTGATGCACGCACAGTTAAAGTGGCGTTTAAAAGCAACACACCTTGCTCTGCCCAATGCGTTAAATTGCCATGATTTGGCGCTTTAAAATCCTCAATGTCATCTTCCAGTTCTTTGTAAATGTTTTTCAGAGAAGGGGGGATAGTAATGCCTTTTTGAACAGAAAAAGATAATCCATGTGCCTGATTAACACCATGATATGGGTCTTGTCCCAGTATTACCACCTTAACTTCATCAAAAGGCGTAGTGTTTAATGCATTAAAAATATCGGCTCCCTTTGGGTAAATAATTTTGCCATTTTGTTTTTCATCTTGTAAAAAAGACTTAAGATTTTTCATATAGTCTTTTTCAAATTCCTGTTCTAAAACGGCTAACCAACCTGGTTCTAATGCTGCAGACATATTTATAGTATAAAGTGTAAAATGGTTAATGGATCATGGTTGATAGACAAATAGACAATTGACTATAAAACCATCAAGCATGTACAAATAATTTAATTCTTATGATTTCTTTTTCAGGATCGCTAATAAATCTCCTTCAATTGTCGTTTTAGGATGTTCAACAATTCTACCCAATTCTTTTCCTTGTTTATCATAAACAATAAAGGTAGGCACGTTTTGAATATTCAGCCCATCAATGATGCCATTTTCAGCTTTTTTATGCCCGTCAACCGCAATAATAGTTGCATTTTTTTGTTTGAAATGTAAGGCATCCAAAACTTTAAAAAAATTAGGAACATTTACTTTACTATCTCCACACCATGTACCCAATATAATTTTGATTTTTTCTTTTTTAATTAATTTTTTTAACTCAATCATGGTTGCCGCATCCGGGATATAGGCAGCGTAAAGAGGATCGTACATTTCTTTAAACTCAGGAAATGTGGTTAAGCCCTCACGTGTACAGTTGTTAATAAGAATATCTTTATTACGGGCTTGATCATGGATTTTTTTATTTACTTCTTGAGCAGAAACGTTCATAGCAAGTACAATTAGTGTTATGGATAAGAGAGTTTTCATATTTATTTTATGATTTTTTAAATCGTGTAAATTTTTAATGAAATTATTGTTTTAAAATCTAATTTCTGCTATTTAAACACGATATTTGCAAAAAAAATAATTAGAATAAAATTTATGCCAAATATTATCAGATTAATTGCGGGGTTTGCTTTACTGGGTGGCGCAGTAGCTTTATTTATTTTCGGTTTCTGGCCTTGGGGGATTGTTGCCATCTTACTGGGATTAATCATATTAATTACTTATTTCTTTAATGAAAATATGCTTTTAGCACAGTGGTTCTTAAGAAAAGATAACATGCCTAAAGCCGAAAAGTTTTTAAAACGCATTACGAATTATGAAACTCAATTGATTAAGGTTCAACATGGCTATTATAATTTGTTGGTTGGTTTAATTGAGAGCAGAAGGGCACCGATGCAAAGTGAAAAATATTTTAAAAAATCTCTTGCTCTGGGTATGCACATGGATCACAATATTGCTTTGGCTAAATTGAGTTTAGCAGGAATTGCAATGGCTAAACGCAATAAACGTGAGGCAACGATGTATCTTGCCGAAGCTAAAAAAGCAGATAAAAATAAATTGCTTGCAGATCAGATTAAGCAAATGAAAGATCAGATGGGCATGATGGATAAGCAACAACAGGTCCGTTACAGGTAATGGATTGTTGAAAGGTTGGAACGTTGCAATATTTCTAATCTAATCAGTTATGAAAGCCATTCTTAATCGGATGGCTTTTTTGGTGAAATGAACTTTAGTATTCATTAGAACTGTATTCTGTTATTTATTATTGTTTAAAACCAAATCAATTCCTGATTGTAGTTTATAGAAAATCTTATCGCTATGGAAACATCACAAGAAGGAAGTAGTAACAATACTCAGGAAGAAAACATTCAGGATTTAGGTGGAAAAGATGCCATCAAAAAACTCAGGAAATTGGCAGAAAAGGCAGAAAGCTGTTTCTTTTGTACAAACATTAAAACTGGTTTACCTCTATCTGTAAGACCCATGGCGATCCAGCAGGTTGATGGGGAAGGAAATATTTGGTTCATGAGCATGAAAGACAGTCATAAAAATGATGAAATTGCTACAGACCCCTTTACGCATGTATTGTTTCAAGCCGGACCTCATTCAGGTTTTGTGAATATTTACGGTATCGCTGAGATCAGTAGAGATCAGGCTAAAATTGATGAACTTTGGACTCCGTTTATTAAAACCTGGTTTCAGGGCGGAAAGGATGATCCAAATATTACGCTAATTAAAGTTATCCCATCCGAAGGATATTATTGGGATACCAAACATGGTACTGCAGTTGCATTTTTGAAAATAGCAGCCTCAGTAATTACAGGTAAAACCATGGATGATTCGATTGAGGGAACTTTGAATGTGGATTAAAACCTCCGTCTTGCTGAATTTATTTCAACGTCTATTCAGGTTAGACCTTGAAATAAATTTAAGGTGAGGCATTCAGTTTACTTATCTTCTAAATTATCATACCCCTCAAATTCTTCTCTTTGAGATCTTTTGCTTAAGATATCTTCTTCCGCATCTTCAACTTTTTTAAAGAAAAGCGCTTCGGCCTGGATTCTTTTAATGAGCTGCCGAACCAGGGTTAAATCAAAAGCATCTTTACTTAATTTAATGCAGTATTCTCTTTCGTTGATTTCTAAGCTTGAAGTATTCATATCACAATGATTTTTAATTATCAATTGTTGTAAAGATAAAAAAGGCTTGCTAAACGTTTGTTAGCAAGCCTTTTAAATTTGTGTTATCTTTTTGTTAAGAATATTTTTTTTAGTCATCGGATGAATATAGTATAAATGCTCATATTCATCCGATGACTATTGGAATTAAGCAAACCAAGCCATAACCTCGTCTTTTTGAGGCATGGTAATATCTAATTTTAGTTTTTTACGCATTCCACCTAAATCATTAAATATTTTGTTTGGGTTTGCTGCTTTTAACTCCTCAATACTGTTAATGTTCATTTTACGGATCACCTGAACCCATTCTGCAGGAACACCCGCTTGAACAAAATCATCATCAGTTGTAATTTTAGCTTTCTTTTCAGGACGCATTTGAGGGAAAAATAAAACTTCCTGGATGGTGCTTTGATTGGTCATCAACATAACCAAACGATCGATACCAATACCTAAACCAGATGTTGGAGGCATACCATATTCCAAAGCACGGATAAAATCATCATCCATTGCCATAGCCTCATCATCGCCACGGGCAGCTAATTTTAATTGATCTTCTAAACGCTCTTTTTGGTCAATCGGATCATTTAATTCTGAATAAGCATTGGCAATTTCTTTGCCATTTACAAATAATTCAAAACGCTCTACCAACCCTGATGCAGTGCGGTGTTTCTTGGCTAGCGGAGTCATCTCTACCGGATAATCGGTAATGTATGTTGGCTGAATGAGATTCGCTTCAACTTTAGCCCCGAAAATCTCATCAATCAATTTGCCACGACCCATGGTAGAATCTATTTCAATGCCCAGATCCTTACAGGTTTGAGCAATCTGTTCCTCAGTCATTGCGGAAACATCAATGCCTGTATATTTTTGAATCGATTCATACATCGTTAATTTCTCGTATGGACCTTCGAAATTAATTTCATGCTGGCCAACTTTTACCAGGGCAGAACCATTTGTTGCAAGCGCTACTTTTTCCAGACATTCCTCCACCATAGCCATCATCCAGATATAATCTTTATAGGCTACATAGATTTCCATAGAGGTGAATTCGGGATTATGAGTTCTGTCCATACCCTCGTTACGGAACATTTTGCCGAACTCATAAACGCCATCAAAACCAGCAACAATTAATCTTTTTAGATACAACTCATTCGCGATACGCAGATAAAGAGGCATATCTAAAGTATTGTGGTGTGTTGCAAACGGACGAGCTGCGGCACCGCCATGGATAGGCTGAAGAATTGGGGTTTCTACCTCCATCCAACCTTGCTCGTCAAAATAACTCCGCATGGTATTGATTACCTTGCTACGTTTAATAAAAATTTGTTTGTAGTCTGGATTTACCGTTAAATCGACATACCGCATTCTGTAACGCAATTCAGGATCAGTAAAACCATCGAAAATATTGCCATCATCATCACGTTTTACAACCGGTAATGGACGTAAAGATTTTGCCAAAACGGTAAAAGAAGTTACATGAACTGAGATTTCTCCGGTTTGAGTGGTGAAAACATAGCCTTTGACACCAATGTAATCGCCAAGATCTAAAAGCTTTTTGAAAACAGTATTGTATAAGGTCTTATCTTCATCAGGACAAAGATCATCACGCTTTAAATACAACTGAACACGACCTGTAGAATCTTGCAGTTCGGCGAAAGATGCACTGCCCATAATACGGCGGGTCATTATTCTACCTGCAATGCTGATATTCTTATAGGCTGTTTTATCTCTTTCGTAGTTTGTATTAATATCGTTTGCATAAGCGTTAATTTCATAAGCTTCTGCAGGGTAGGGCTCGATACCCAATTCGCGTAATTGCTTTAACGACTCACGTCGTAATATTTCTTGTTCTGATAATCCTATACTCATTTCGGGTATTTTTTGCAAAAGTAATGATTTTGCAATTTGTTATGTAATTATAAATTAACAGCGATGATTAAAATGAAAACATTTTTAATTTTTCGAAAATTCAGGCACAAAATATACTCATTTTGCATCTTTTATGATCTTTAAAGCCTTATGGTTACAAAGATAAGAAAGGGAAAAGGAATAACTAAATGCATTGACGGATATAACGTTAATTTATAAAATTTAACTAAATAGAAAATAGAAAATAGAAAATAGAAAATAGAAAATAGAAAATAGTTTTTTACAGATGTTATATTTGTTCAGATATGATTTGTCATTCTCCAATTAATTAGATCATGATATGCCTGATATGAAACAAATACAACCTTCCGGTTTCGATTTTTTAAAATTATTAAAGAAGAATAATGAACGGGAGTGGTTCAATGCTCATAAAACAGCGTTTCAAAAAGAGCAGGTACTTATAGAATCCTTTGCGCAAGCTTTACTGGATTTAATGAACACTCATGATGTAATAGAAACACCTTCAGGAAAGAAAAGTCTGTACCGGATTTATCGGGATACACGGTTTTCGAATGATAAAACCCCTTATAAAACGCATTGGAGTGGTAGTTTTAAGCGGGCAGGTAAACAAAGAAGAGGTGGGTATTATTTTCATGTTGAACCAGGCAATAGTTTCGTTGCTGGTGGCTTTTTCGGACCTTCTCCACAGGATTTAAAATTAATAAGAGAAAATATCGCTTTTGATGATCGGACTTTAAGAGGAATATTAAAAGATGAAACCTTTATTGCTTCGTTTGAAACTTTAAAAGGTGAACAACTGAAAACGACTCCAAAAGGTTTTGAAGCAGATCATGAGGCTATTGATTTACTTCGATACAAACAGTTTTTACTGGTTAGCCGGTTTTCAGACGAAGAGGTTTTAAGTAAAGATTTTTTGAACAAGTGTAATCAGGCATTTAAAAATATGCGTCCGTTTTTTGATTATATGACAGAAATATTAACGACAGATGCTAATGGAATAGATTTGTAATTGCGTTAAAATTCAATTATAAAAAAGAAAGGGTCATGATTACAAAGTAATGATGACCCTTTTTTAATTATGATTCTGCTTCTATACCTTCTTCGTACATTTCATCAATGGCCCCAGCGTATTTTTTTTCTACAATACGGCGTTTAACTTTGAGTGTTGGTGTAATTTCACCTTCATCAATGCTAAATGGATTACGCTTTATTTTGAAGTTTTTGATGCGTTCAAATTTGGCAAGTTCGTTGGATATTTTCTTGATGTCCTGTTCCATCCAGTCTATAATTTCCTGGTTTTGGATAAAGGGATCAGATTCTTCAAAAAAAGAGGATTTAAGTTTAAAGGTTTCTTCTAAAGTTTCTCTATTTGGGATGATGATTGCGGTAATAAATTCGCGTTTATCACCGATCAGGAACAACTGGTCAATCTTCGGGCTTTTTAAATAGATGTTTTCTACCGGAGTAGGATATACATTTTTGCCATAGGCATTCACGATCATGTTTTTCAAGCGATCGGTAATTTGAAGATTACCTTTATAAAAACGGCCAATATCTCCGGTATGAAACCATTTGTCTTTATCAATTGCTTCAGCAGTTTCTGCGGGTTTGTTGAAGTAGCCTTTCATAACACAATGGCCACGAACAATAACTTCGCCTTCGGCACATTCAAAGTCTTCATTGAAGGTATGGTGTGTTTGAATACTGATTATTTCTTTACTTTCAACATCCTGGATACCAACTTCGATACCAGGAATAATACGACCAACGGTTCCATAAACCTGGCGGTGATATTCGGTTACAGACATAACAGGAGAGGTTTCGGTTAAACCAAAGCCCTCTAATATTTTGATGCCTAAATCGCCGAAAAATTCGCCCACATTTTTAGGTAAGGCGGCGCCACCAGAAATCATGAACTTTAATCGTCCGCCGGTTTTCTCTTTGATTTTGCTGAAAACCAGTTTCTCCGCTAAAGCTTTTTTAAGGGATAAAATTAATCCCGGATTTTTACCCGCTTCTTTCGCAACCCGATAATTTTTGCCGGTTTCTAAAGCCCAGGTAAATATTTTGGCTTTTGTACCTCCGCCAGCGGTTCCGGATTTTATAGCCTTATCATGAATACGTTCAAGTAATCTTGGAACACAGCTCATTACCGTTGGACGAACTTCGCTCATGTTTTTGGCCAATAACTCTAAGCTTTGCGCAAAGGCAATTTTACAGCCCTGAGTACAGCAAACATGGTAAGTGGCTGTACGTTCGAATACATGAGATAATGGTAAAAAGGAAAGAAAGGTTTCAGTCTGATCTATAACCGGAATCTGTTGTAAACAAACCTTAACATTTTCTACGAAATTGCTATGAGTAAGCATTACACCTTTCGGTGTTCCGGTTGTGCCCGATGTATAAATTAAGGAAGAAACATCACTGGGTAAAACTAAACTTCTACATTGATCTATATCCGCTTTTTCCGCAGCGGTAACTTGATGTTTGAGTGCTAAAATATCGGAGAAAGCAATAATTTCAACATCTATATCTGCTGAAATGGCTACTTTTTCATAATCCTTAAAAGCGGGAATAATATATTTCAATTCTGAACAGTTTGCAGCAACTTTAAGTACTTTACGATAAAGAAAATTATTACCAACTAAAATAGCTTTTATTCCTGAATCATTTATAATATAAGCAACCTCTTGTTCTGATAAGGTTGGGTATATGGAAACATTGATAGCGCCAATTTGCTGAATACCCTGATCGTAATAAACATATTCTGGCGAATTTTCAATCATCAGGCCTAATCTGTCGCCTTTTTTTATGCCTTTCTCCAAAAAGTAGGCAGATACTGCATCCGCTCTTTTTAAAGTATCTTCGTAAGAAATTTCAACCCATTCAGTACCTTGTTTGTGTATTAAGAAGGTTTCCTCTGGTTTGTGGATATTTTTTACAACATTTCGCAACAGGGTAGGGACAGTCGAAAATTCGTTTATTAATGACATGTTTATATTTAGTATTCATTATTTAAACAATTATAGCATTTTTTGGTTTAAAAATGCAAAAGACCCCGAAATTTCGGGGCGCTGTCAAAAAAAATAATTAATCGCTATTTATGGTTGATATTCTATGTTAATTATACGGTGCTGAAAACTTTCCATCGGTTATATTTATATAAGTATCGCCACCTGTTAATTTTAATTTCCCTGAGAAAGTGCCTTTTACTCCCCAAGCTGTTAAACTGGTAATGGTAAGTGTAAAATTGGTACCCGTAGTTCTGCCTCCATCATATACGGTGGTGCCCAGAAACTTTCCATTATTATAATTCTGAATATAATATTGTCCATCAAGTTCGGGAGCTGAACCACCTGCTACAGAATAGGTTTTTTCTTTAGCTCCTTCTCCCGGAATTAGCATATCAATACCAAATCCAGTTATCATATCTTCCTTTTCCCAGCCACTTATTACTACAAAATTAACTTCCTTGTTAACTGGTTTATCATTTGCATTAACATGAAAGTTAAAACTATAATCCTTACCATTCAATTTACAGGTCAGGTATTTTTCCGCAGTATCGACATCGCCAACATCTTTTTTACTACAAGATAAAAAACTTACGAGTACCAATAGCGAAAATAGTATAAATAAAATGTTGTTTGATTTTGTTATTTTCATAAAATGAAAGATTAAGATGTTTTATGTGTTAATTATATTGTTTTAAGTTTAATAAAATAATTATACAAAAAAGGTTGGTACTTTTTACCAACCTGCTCTTAAAAATTGAATTACTTAACTTTAACCGATATTTCACCATCGTCCAGACTCTCCAGGTTTTTCTCTGCAAATACCGCTGGCGAAGCTTTTTGCAATGTTTTTAATAAATCTTCAGTAGAGCCCGCATGTTGTACTGTAATGGTAGAACCGGATGCATTAAACTTCATTTTGGTACTTTCAACACCTTTGCTGGCCTGTACATTATCATTTATACTTTTCAGTGTTGTAAAATTAACTCCGCTCAGTTTTATTGTAGTTTTGGTTTCTGCAGCAGCCACATCGCTACTCCCTTTCTTTTTGCCAAAAAGACTACCAATTTTACTGCCCATTTGTGAACTGCGGTCTGCTGTATTTGCAGCTCTATCAGCCTTGTTCAGTGTACGGTCTATTTTATCCAAGATTCCTTGTGCATTTGCTGATGTCAGGCCAAATAATAAAATGGCGAAACAAATTATTCCTGTTTTTTTCATAATTTTTTTTCATAAAATTAAACCAGGCTTTAATAGGGTACAATACCATTAAGCAGGTATTTATTATCTACCTGTTTATAGGTATTTATGAGATAATAATTTAAGCGAATAGCTTTTTTTATTACCTTTTACTCATCTGTATTAGAAGAAATGATTATGGGAAGAGAAGTTCAAGAATTACTATAATGATATAAATAACTTTAATGGATGTAAGAGAGATGCTAAAGAACCTCGGAATAATTTTTAGTCTACTGTTGATGACGTGTTTAGTCATCCCATTGAATGCACAAACTAAATCGATTAATGAAAAATTAAATCCTGACAGTTTATCTAATATCGTTAATTCTAAAAAACCGGATAGCGTTCGTGCAAGGGCGAGTTTTTTGTTGAGCCGGTATTGGTCATCACTCAATCCCAAATTGTCCCAATCCTATCTGGATAAGGGTAGAAAATTAGGAGCAACAAAAGATTTTTTGGAGGCTCTCTTTTTCTATTATGACGGAGAATTGCAATATAAACTTAATAATATAACGAAAAGTAATACAGCTTATTTAAAAGCAGAGAAATTGTTGAGTAAAGTTACTTCAAATGAAGCCCGCAAGTTTAAGCTTTTAACCTTATTTTATTATGCCGATAATTTATATAGTCAAGGCAATGATAAAGCAGTTATCAGTACGATTTTAAATCAGGTGATTCCCTTAACGGTTCAAGAGGAAGATTCTCTTTTAATGGCAAGATCTTATGGCGTACTTTATAAAGTTTTTAACGACAATAGTCAGTATGAGAAAGCAGATCTATATATTAATAAAGCCATTGCATTAATGCAAAAGATAGATCCCAAAAGCAGGCTATTGCTATCGTATTATCTCCGATCGGCTTTTAATGCCTGTTATCAGTACAAATTTGATAAGGTGAAAAAAATCCTCGATTTAACTAAAGATCCATTGAAGAAATTTCCTGATTCTAAGGAAACATTAGACTATTACGAAGTTAGTGGAATTTATTATATGGAAGGAACCAAAGAGTATGATAAAGCATTAGCAAGCTTGGATAAAGGATTAAATCTTGCAGGGAAGATCGGAAATGAATATAAGGTAAATACGTTCATGCTTCAAAAATACGATGTTTATGTAAGCAGCAATCAATACAAGAAAGGCATCGAAATGTTAAAAGAGGTCTCTAAAGCGAAAGTCTTTATGAAATTTGAAATGAATAAGCAGAGCATTTACCGGGAATTTAATCGGACATACGAATTATTAGGTGATGTTCCTAAAGCATATTTCTGGCTAAAGAAATATAATAAGATCACGGATAGTTTAAACGAAACGCGATTGAGGAAGGACATCAATGAACTAGAGGTTAAATTTAGAAATGCAGAAAACAAAAAAAGGATTGCTACGCTGGAGGCGGAAAAAGAGAGAACTGTTTTATCATCAAAAAATAATCGATTAATGATCTGGTTGTTTGGAATAGGGGCAGTTTTACTTTTTGTGATTACTATTTTTACATTTTCTTATTACAGAAGTAAAAACAAATTAGTTTCCACCCATGCCATGCTCGAAGGAGAAGAACGGGAGCGGAGGAGAGTGGCCAGGGATCTTCATGATGGATTGGGAGGACTGCTCGCAGGTGTTAAAATCAAATTATCAGGCTGGGCCGCAAATCAGGATAGCCAGACCAATGACGCGGAATTAGACAGGATTATTTACCAGTTGGATAATTCGGTGAAAGAACTCCGTTATATTGCCCGTAATATGATGCCTGAAAGTTTGTTGAAATTTGGTTTGGAAACCGCGCTAAAAGATTTATGTGAGTCGGCGATTGCCCATAATACTTCTGTTGTGTTTCAGCCTTTTTCTATTGGTGCAAATATTCCGACAAAAATACAATTAACAATTTTTCGTATTGTGCAAGAGCTGTTATCAAATGCCATTCGTCATGCTCAGGCACAACATATTATTGTTCAATGCAGCCAGAACGAGCGCTCATTTTTTATAACTGTTGAAGATGATGGGATTGGCTTCGATCCGGACTCATTAGCCAAAAAACAAGGTATAGGTTTAAGTAATATACAAAACAGGGTAAACTACTTAAATGGTAAAATGGAGATTATATCAACCGAGCAGGAAAAGGGAACTACCGTAAATATTGAATTACATGTTACAACATAAAACAAAAATTGCGATTGTGGATGATCACCCGATAGTGATAGAAGGTTTGAGGAAACTTCTGGCTGACTACCACAGTATTATAGAGCTAAGCGAAAGCTTTACCAATGGAAGCGATTTCATTTCATTCTTAAAAAACACAACTATTGATCTTGTGCTTTTGGATATTACCTTACCAGACATTAACGGTATGGATTTATGTAAGGAAATCAAAAAAATATCGCCAGGTACTTTTGTTCTGGCATTTAGTAATTACAATGAAAGAAGTATGGTTATAAAAATGCTTCAGAATGGGGCTTGTGGGTACCTGTTAAAGAATGCATCGGCCAAAGAACTAATAGATTGCATAATTGAAGCAATAAACGGGCAGATTACTTTCAGCCTGGCTGTCAAAGAAATTATGTCTAAACCCGAATCGCAAAGTTTAAGAGAGGTTGCGCAGCTTACCACAAGGGAAAAGCAAATTTTAAAATTAATTTCGGATGGGAAAACCACACCGGAGTTGGCCCAGCAGCTTTTTTTGAGCAAACTTACTGTAGAAACACACCGGAAAAACCTGTTGTCGAAGTTTAAGGCCAAAAACGTGGCGGAATTAATAAGAATAGCCGCTCAGGAAGGTTTCCTATAATTGTTGAATACCTTTTTAATAGAAGTGCCCAAAAAGAATCAAAATCAGCGTTAATAAAAATAGCCTTAAAAGAATATTTCCTGTAAGGCTATTTAATATTTTTTATGGAGATAATCAGGATTAAACCGAGAAACTTTCACCACAACCACAAGTACGGCTGGCATTAGGGTTAACAAAGTTGAATCCTTTACCATTTAATCCGTCAGAAAAATCTAACTCGGTTCCGGCTAAGTAAAGGAAAGATTTCATATCCAGCGCAATTTTAATGCCCCTGTCTTCGAAAAACTGATCGCCTGTTTTAGATTCGTTGTCAAAATCCAAATTGTAGGATAAGCCAGAACATCCACCGCCTTTAACAGAGACACGTAAAAAGTAATCAGAACCCAATTCAGAATCCTGCATCAGGTGATCTATTTTATCTTTTGCTTTATCGGTTATTGTAATCATGCTGATTTACGATTTTAGATTTACGATTTTAGATTTAGGCCAATTACAATCGTAATTCGTAAATCTAAAATCTAAATTCTGTTTAGTGGTGCGATTTCTCTAATACAACTGGTTCCAAGCCATTTTTAACACGATAATCGTTAATGGCCGATTTAATTGCATCTTCCGCTAATACAGAGCAGTGGATTTTTACCGGTGGTAAAGCCAGCTCTTCAACAATATCCATATTGTCTATAGTTAAGGCTTCATCAATGGTCTTGCCTTTTAGCCATTCTGTAGCAAGTGATGATGATGCAATAGCTGAACCACAACCAAATGTTTTAAATTTTGCATCGGTAATGACGTGATCTTCACCAACTTCAATTTGTAAGCGCATTACGTCGCCACACTCTGGTGCACCAACTAAGCCAGTGCCTACAGCTTTGCTATCTTTATTTAAAGTACCAACGTTACGCGGGTTACTATAATGATCAATTACTTTATCTGAGTATGCCATTTTATTTTTGCTTGTAGATTTTAGCTTTACGATTTTCTAAAATCAAGGTTCTATTAATATTTTTAAATTGTAGAATGCTAAATCGTAACTCGTCAGTCTACAATCGTAATTTTGCTTAGTGTTCAGCCCACTCAATTTTACTTAAATCAACACCCTCTTTAAACATTTCCCAAAGTGGTGATAATTCTCTCAAATGATTTACAGCTTTCTGGGTAGTTTCAATTGCATAATCAATATCTTCTTCAGTTGTAAAACGGCCTAAACCATAACGGATAGAAGAGTGTGCCAAATCATCAGATAAGCCCAGACTTTTCAATACATAAGATGGTTCTAAAGATGCAGATGTGCAGGCTGAACCTGATGATACAGCTAAATCTTTCATGGCCATCATTAAACCTTCACCCTCAACATATTTAAAAGAAATATTAGCTACATGCGGTAAACGGTGTTGTATATTACCATTAACATAACTTTCTTCCATTTTGTTTAATGTCGATTCCAATTTATCACGAAGAGCAGATAAACGGGCAGCTTCAGTTTCCATTTCTAAACGACAAAGCTCACAAGCTTTTCCCAAGCCAACAATACCTGGAACATTTAAAGTACCAGAACGCATTCCACGTTCATGGCCGCCACCATCCATTTGTGCAGTAACTTTAACCCTTGGGTTTTTTCTGCGAACATAAAGAACGCCAACCCCTTTCGGACCATACATTTTGTGGGCCGAGAAAGCCATTAAGTCAATTCCATCCGCATTTACATCAACCGGGATTTTACCAACGGCCTGTGTAGCATCAGTCATAAACAAAGCACCGTGTTTATGTGCTATTGCTGATATTTCTCTAATGGATTGGATAACACCAATTTCGTTGTTGCCATACATGATAGAAACTAAAATAGTTTCCGGCGTCATGGCCGCTTCTAATTCAGCTAAATCAATTAAACCATCTTCTTTAACGCCTAAATAGGTAACACGAGCACCAAGTTTTTCCAGGTGTTTGCAAGTATCTAAAACGGCTTTATGTTCAGTAACCGCAGTAATAATGTGGTTACCTTTATCTTTGTACATCTCAAATACACCTTTAATAGCCAGATTATCGGCTTCGGTTGCACCAGATGTGAAAATAATTTCTTTTTCAGTACAGCCAATTAATTTGGCCACCTGCTCACGAGCATAATTCACCCCTTCTTCAGCCACCCAGCCAAAAGAGTGGTTACGGCTTGCTGCATTTCCAAATTTCTCGGTAAAGTAAGGTAGCATAGCTTCCAGCACCCTCGGATCAAGCGGGGTGGTTGCATTATTATCTAAATATATCGGCTGTTTCATTTCAGTTCTGTTATTTGTAATACAAAGATACGAAAAAACTTTTCTAACAATTATAATTAATAGCTATGAGGTTATAGTTAAAACCCGCATTTTTACATTCACATAACCTTTAAAAACTATGAATAAGATAGAACATATTGGTATTGCAGTTAAAGATCTTGATAAATCGATAGATATTTACGAGAAATTACTCAATACAGATTGTTATAAAACCGAATTAGTAGCCTCTGAATATGTTAACACTGCATTTTTTAAAACTGGTGACAACAAGATTGAGCTTTTACAAGCAACTTCTCCTGATAGTGCAATAGCGAAGTTTATAGATAAAAAAGGAGAGGGGATTCATCACATAGCATTTGCTGTTGATGATATTTTAGCAGAGATGAAAAGATTAAAGAATGAGGGCTTTATTTTGCTGAATGAACAACCTAAAAAAGGTGCAGATAATAAGATGATTTGTTTCGTACATCCAAAAGATACCAATGGCGTTTTAATAGAGATCTGTCAGGAAATTAAATGGATTTAGAAAGGTTGAAGGTTTAAGGTGTAGGGGGTAAGGTTTTTGGAAACGAACGTTTCGGTATTTCATTGGTTATTGCAGTCCTGCTTTTTGGTACAAGCTTTTTTATAATTTACCAACTCTGCCAGCGAATTTGAAATTTAAAGATGGTAAATTATAAATAAAAAAGGCTTTTCCCTTCAATCAGGTTTATTTAAATTTGGATTGTGGTTCTTCGGGAAATGCTAAATGTATAATTTGGCTAAAGCCAACCCGGCAAATTTATAATCAGTTGGCTGAAGCCAACGACAAGGATTAACAATTTTCATTGCGGGCGGTTTCAACCGCCTGATAAAAAATTAAATCCATTTGGTTTTAACCAAAATTTCAAAATATAAGATATATCGAATTATCATGAGTGATGTCAATTCATTAATTAAAATCATCAGTAAAGACTTTGATATAGATCATAATCTTTCTGAAAACCAGTTGCGACAGGCTATGATTGATGCTTTTGCTTATTTAATTGATCATGATTTTCCTAAACTAATTCAGATTTTATACAAAGCGGATGTAGACCAATTTAAATTAAAAGAATTATTGGAAAGCGATACAGGCTTAAGCTCGGCAGAGGTGATCGCAGATGCTTATATCAAACGTCAAATGGCAAAGATTGAAACCTGGAAAAAGTATAGTTGATCGATGAAAATGGAACGATTACTTAAACCACAGGCATTTTATATCCATTGTGATACTTTGCTGCCAAAAGCTTATTAGCTTCGTTATCTGTAAATCTATTTTTAGTCGCATTCCAATATATTTTTTTTCCGGTCCTGTAGGCAATATTACCCATTTGACTTATAATGGCTATATGCGAGCCAACTTGTATGGAGGCATTTAAATTTTCCAGTTTACGTGATTGAATTACATCCAGAAAATTGCGGGTGTGCAGCAATAATCCATTATCGCTTGATGCCTGTAATGGTATGCTTTCAATAAGGTCCTTTCCATTGTCTTTTTCTGGTATTACCTCCCAACCGGAACGGGTTAAAACCAAAGTACCATTATTCCCAATAAAGGCGACACCATTCGAGCGGTTATAAGGTCCGCCATTTATGCCTTTGGCATGTTCCCATTGAATGTTGAAGTTTTCAAATTCATATAAAACAGTTAACGTATCGGGCATTTCTGTATCGTCATTATAAACAAATTTCCCTCCGGAAGCTGCAATGCTCTTAGGAAATGTTGCTTTCATCCCTAATAAAGCATAATCGAGTAAGTGTACACCCCAATCGGTCATTAAGCCACCTGCATAATCCCAATACCAGCGAAAATTATAATGAAAGCGATTTGCATTAAATGGTCTTTTAGGAGCCGGACCGAGCCATGCATCATAATCAACACCTTCAGGTACAAGAGTATCAGGCAAAATGGGGAGGCCTTTCTTTCCACTTTGATATGCCCAGGCTTTAACCAAACGAATGTTTCCTAATTTACCAGAATGTACATAAGCCATCGCATCAGCAAAATGTTTTTGACTTCGTTGCCATTGCCCAACCTGTACCACTTTGTTATATTTTTGCTGTGCGGCAACCATTAAATTACACTCAGTTATCGAATTGCCAATGGGTTTTTCTACATAAACATCTTTGCCTGCCGCTACGGCATCTACCATTATTTTACAATGCCAGTGATCCGGCGTACCAATTACAACCGCGTCTATGTCTTTATTTTCGAGTAATTTTCTATAATCAGTTGTGGTGCTGACGGTAATGTTGGTTTTTGCCAATTCTGCCACTCTTTTATTCAACACATTTTGATCAACATCGCAAAGCGCAACGCATTCAGTTCTGGCATCCTTTAATAATGCCATCAGGTTAGACCAACCCATTCCATTTATACCAATTACCCCAATACGGATTTTGTTGACATTAATGGTATTTGTGGCAAATGAATTTAAAGGAAGAATATTGGTTAAGCCAAATCCGGTTAGTAAAATAGAACTGGATTGTAAGAATTTTCTACGTTTCATTTTGGGTAGATAATTTAAAATGGATGTGATTAACAAAAGGTTTATCCGTACAAATTATAAATTTTATTTAAATGTCGTATGCCGTGGCTTAAAATTGAGCTTTTGTATTTAAAAGGTTACCATAAACAGTTTTTTAATTTAAATGGGTTGAATGGTGCCTTTTTGGTCCGGGTACGTTGCCATTGGCTTCCATTCAAAAAATATAAATAAATTAAACCTGATCTTTATATCAATCATCAGAGAACAAAGATTGAAGCTTGTGGAAAGTACAATTAAAAATTTACCCCTCAAATCATCATAATGATTTTTAAATCACGCTATTGATTTTTATAAATTATTTCAATACATTTGCATCCTTAAAATTACTGAAGAATAATAAAGTCAAAATATAATGAAACCTGCATTTTTTGATGCAAGCTTCATAACAATTAAAAAACAATATATAACAATGAAAAAAGATCTGCATCCTACTAGCTACAGACCAGTTGTTTTCAAAGATATGTCTAACGAATATGCTTTTTTAACAAAATCTTGTGTAGAGACTAAAGAGACTATTAAATGGGAAGATGGTAACGAATATCCTCTATATAAATTAGAGATTTCTCATACTTCACACCCTTTTTATACTGGTAAAATGAAATTGGTTGATACTGCAGGACGTATCGATAAATTCAAAAACCGTTACGCTAAAAAATAATTTTAGCTACAAAAAACATTTTTTGAAGTCCCTTTGCCAAAAGCATCGGGACTTTTTTTATTTTTGTTGCTTATGACAATCAATCTATTTGATGATTCTTGCTGGGCCTCTCTCCGCCCACTTACTTATACCAGGCCAGTGGCCGATTTACGAGTAGGCATTTTAACAATTGCTGAAAAATGGGCCAAACATTTAAATGCCGATTTTGGTTTCAATACCCAGGAGTACCTTTCCATAAAATACCAGGCAAAAAAAACTAGTCTCTTTATAAATGGCTCAGTTTGCCCTGATGAATCTTTATTGGCTACTATAAGTCAACTAAAAGCTGGAGACGTTCTGTTAAAAAATGATTTGGTTTTGGCTTATCTTTCAGAAGATTCATTTGTTCTCAATTTAGAACTGGCGAAATCTCTGAAACCGATTCAATATGCCTGGGATTTTATCAGAATCATTTATCCGGAGGATATTTTTACGCATAATGGTACTGAACTGAGAAAGGATTTTGATCTGCTGACAAAAGGTAGAACATCAGCTAAATTAAGCTCTACCAATACTTTTTTAGGCGATAATATTTTTGTTGAAGAAGGGGCAACTGCCGAATGTTCTGTTTTTAACAGTTTGCAGGGGCCGATTTATTTAGGGAAAAATACAGCGGTTTGGGAAAGCAGTAATATTCGTGGTTCTTTTGCCTTATGCGATGAGTCATCTGTAAAAATGGGTGCAAAAATATATCCAAACACTACGATAGGCCCACATTGCAGAGTTGGAGGAGAGATTAATAATGCGGTAATCTGGGGTTATTCTTCAAAAGGACACGAAGGTTATTTAGGTAATGCTGTAATGGGGCAATGGTGTAATATCGGGGCCGATACCAACAACTCAAACCTTAAAAATAATTATGCAGAAGTACGGCTTTGGGATTATGAAAAAGAAAGTTTTCGTAAAACCGGCTTACAATTTTGCGGTTTAATTATGGCCGATCATGCTAAATGTGGCATCAATACCATGTTTAATACCGGAACGGTAGCAGGTGTGAGTGCCAATATTTTTGGTGCAGGTTTTCCACGTAACTTTATTCCCGACTTTGCTTGGGGTGGGGCGCAAGGTTTTGAAGTGTACAGCATCAAAAAGATGTTCGAAACCGCAGAAAAGGTTTATGAAAGAAGAGATATGGCTTTTGATGATGTTGAAAAAGAAATCCTAACCAAAGTATTTGAATTAACGGAATCGTACAGACACTTTTAAGAGATAAAAGACTAAAGCTGAAAGACCAAAGCGAAGATAAAATATAGATATTCAAATCCGTCTCTTTGGAGTGAATTGTAAAGAGCTAATAAATAATAAAAAGATGAGAAAAAAAATAGTTGCTGGTAACTGGAAAATGAATTTAGATTATAATGAAGGCGTTTCATTATTCAGTGAGATTGTAAATATGGTTAAAGATGAACGTAAAGGCGATCAATTGGCTATTATTTGCTCTCCATTTATTCATTTAAATAGTCTGGCCAAGCTTGGAGGTAATGATGTTAAAATTGGTGCCCAAAATATCCATGATAAAGAAAATGGTGCTTATACCGGCGAAATTTCTGCCAAAATGGTAAAATCTGTTGGTGTGGAGTATGTTATCCTGGGTCACTCAGAGCGTAGACAATATTTTGCTGAAAGTGATGAGCTATTGGCTGAAAAAACCAAAGTAGCTTTGGCTAATGACTTAAAGCCTATTTTTTGTATAGGAGAAACTTTAGATGAGCGTAACAATGGAAGTTATTATGAAGTTTTAAAGAAACAACTTGTTCAAGGACTTTTCAGTTTAACGGAAGAAGATTTTAGAAAAATTGTTATCGCATACGAACCGGTTTGGGCAATTGGAACAGGTTTAACTGCTAGTCCGGAACAAGCACAAGATATTCATGCATTTATCCGTAGTGAAATTGAGGCTAAATATGGTTTCAATGTTGCTGATGACACCACAATTTTGTATGGAGGCAGTTGTAACCCAACAAATGCATCCAGTTTATTTTCTCAAAAAGATATTGATGGTGGTTTAATTGGTGGCGCATCATTAAAATCACGCGATTTTGTAGATATCATTAAAGCTTTTAACAGCTAATGCAGTATATATCTGTCATATTTAAATTCAAAAGTATTGAAGACTATCAACAGGATTTGTTTATAAGTGATCTTGCCGATTTAGGTTTCGATACTTTTGAAGATAGTGAGGATGGTTTTACAGCCTTTATTGTTAAAGATAATTTTAATGAACAACAGCTAAAAGAATTACTTAGCTTTTATGCTGCTGACTTCTTAACGGAATATACATTAAAGGATGTCGCCGATGAAAATTGGAATGCGGAATGGGAAAAGAATTTTAGTCCCTTGGTTATTGATGACATTTGCTATGTAAGGGCAACTTTTCACGAACCCCAGCCATTATACCCATACGAAATCGTTATTGACCCAAAAATGGCTTTTGGTACTGGTCATCATCAAACCACAACCATGGTGATGCAGTATATTTTAGCTACTGATGTCAAAAACAAAAATATTCTTGATATGGGTTGTGGCACAGGAATCTTAGCTATTCTTGCGGCCAAATTAGGTGCTAAAAGTTTGTTGGCAATTGATTATGATGATATTTGTTATCAAAGCACAATTGAAAATGCAGCATTAAATCATGTAAATAATTTAAAGGCACTTTGTGGCAGTAAAGAGGTTATTCCTGATGATGAATTCGATATTATTTTCGCAAATATCAATAGAAATATCCTTTTAGATCAGATTCTACGTTATGCCGAAGTTTTAAAACCCGGGGGAAAGATTTTCTTCAGTGGCTTTTATTTGGAACCAGATTTACAGATGATTAAAGAAGAATGTGCTAAATATGGTATCAAGTACATTGATCACAAACAGAATGGAGATTGGGTTGCTGCACAATTTGAGAAAAAATAAGGAGTGAATTTTGAAGGAGTGAATGATAGAATTTTGAAATAACTTACTCATTCACTCAATAATTCACTCATTCAATAATTAAAATATGCGCATACATTTTATTGCAATAGGGGGAAGTGCAATGCACAATCTGGCTATTGCTCTTCATAAAAAAGGATACCAAATTACAGGTTCTGATGATGTGATTTTTGAACCTGCAAAATCCAGGCTAGCTCAATATGGCTTATTACCGGCTGAATTGGGTTGGAATGAAAATCGTATTACGACTGATCTGGATGCCATAATTCTAGGTATGCATGCCAGGATTGATAATCCGGAGCTATTGAAAGCGCAGGAATTGGGTGTTAAAATATATTCCTACCCTGAATATATTTACGAGCAGAGCAAAAATAAACTTCGTGTTGTAATTGGAGGTAGTCATGGTAAAACAACCATTACCAGTATGATTTTGCATGTTTTAAATTATTATAATCGTGATTTTGATTATCTGGTTGGTGCACAGTTGGCCGGTTTTGAAACAATGGTTAAGGTAACCGGGGAGGCACCTGTAATGATCATTGAAGGCGATGAATATTTATCATCTCCTCTTGATAGAAGGCCTAAATTTCATCTTTATAAGGCTAATGTTGCGGTAATTAGTGGCATTGCCTGGGATCACATCAATGTTTTCCCGACTTATGAAGATTACACCAGCCAGTTTGGCAAATTTATAGATACGATAGAAGAGGATGGAACTTTAATTTATTGCAAAACAGATGCTGATTTAAATGAAATCGTTGAGCATTCAAAAGCTAAAATCCAAAAGATAGGGTATGCGATTCCTGAACATGAAATTGAAAATGGAATTACCTATTTACTTCCTCAAAAAATAGCTTTAAACGTTTTTGGAGACCATAACTTGATGAACATGAATGCAGCTAGATTGGTTTGTGCTCAATTGAATATTGATGAAACGAAGTTTAATGAAGCCATTTCTTCATTCACTGGCGCCGCTAAACGTTTGGAAGTGATCTCTGCTGATGAATCGACAAATGTTTACAAAGATTTTGCCCATTCGCCATCCAAGTTAAAAGCCACAATTAAGGCTGTTAAAGCCCAGTTTACCAAGCGGAAATTGGTTGCCTGTATCGAGCTACATACTTTTAGTAGTTTAAATAAAGATTTTTTGAAACAATATTCGGGTTGCATGGACCAGGCTGATGACGCAATTGTATTCATCGATATTAAAACCTTCGAACAAAAACAAATGGAACCATTTACCGAGGACGATGTTCAAAACGCGTTCTCAAATCCAAAACTCAAATTCTTTAATGATGTTTCAAAGCTAAAATCGTATCTATTAAACTTAAATTACAGCGATACAAATCTTTTGATGATGAGTTCAGGTAATTATGCAGGATTTGACTTGTCTCAATTGGCTCTAGAATTGCCAAAATAATTTTAACCACAGATGGATACACATTGCCAGATATTTAAACTTCATCTGTGCTCCTCATTTTTATCTGTGGTTTATTAATTTAGTGAGAAATTCAAAATGAAAAGCATCGGAGAAAATATTAAGCAAAGTAGGGTAGCATTAGGTTTGAGCCAAGCCAATGCAGCTAAGCAGCTTAATATTTCTACCCCAGCTTTTTGTAAGATCGAAACCGGACAAACTGATTTGAATATTTCGCGTTTACTGCAAATTGCAAAAACTTTTAAGGTCCCGATAATGCAATTGCTTTCAGGAAATAAAGAAGAATCCAATCCATCAGAGGAGTTAATAGCCTTAAGACTAGAACTTATAGCAAAGGAAGAAGAGATCAATAAACTAAGAAAAAAGGTTATTGATCTTTATGATAAGTTGGGGATGTAATTTCCTTTTGGCTTTTCGTCATTGTGACGCACGAAGCAATCCCCATGTTTATTGGGAATGCCTTGCTCTTTTGTAAAAGGGAGATTGCTTCGGAAGCTGTGCAACTTCGCAACGAATTCTTAAGCTCCTAAAAAATTTTCCTCATTGTTAAATGTTTTTTGCCAAAAGTGGCACCTGTAGCCTCATGGATGGCAATCATTTTTTCATTAAAATCGCCAACCCAGCTTAATTCGAGTTCTTTATATTGATTTTTTGGCAATACATATTCCCCGAGTTTTATAAACAGAACAGATTCCAGCCCATGTTTTTGGAAAGCAGTTTTAGTTCCCATTACAATAGCACGCATTCGGGTTACACCCAGCCAGCGACGATAAGCGAATTTCAGTTTCTCGATCAGTCCAAGCTTACCATCAAAGCCTTTAATCATTTGATTGGCATCAGGAATTATGACCACAAAGGATGCTGGTTCTCCATTATAATAAGCAAATTGAATTAAATGCTCATCCATAATTGGTTCCATGCTTTTGAAACTTTCTTGTAAGGTTTCTTTTTTAATTGGAACAAAGTTTTCAAAATCTTTCCAACCATCATTATATATTTCCATTAAATCAGAGATATATTTATCGGCATTTTTTTTATCAAAATGTTCAAAAGTATAACCTGGTTTTTTAGCAACCCAATTGGCAATTTTTGTAAAACGTTCTGGGAATGGAATAGTTAGGTTAATATGATTGGTTAATTGTTCGTATTCTGTTTTAAAGCCATAATGCTCGAAAAGGGCTTTATAATAGGGATGATGGTAGTTCATTCCAAAAGATGGGGGCGTAAATCCTTCCACCAATAAGCCCCAAAAAGTATCGTTTTCTCCAAAATTAATTGGTCCATCCATGGCTTTCATTCCATTTTCGATCAACCATGCTTTTGCCGTATCAAATAATAAATCGGCAGCTTTCTGATCATCAATACATTCAAAGAAACCCATCCCTCCGGTTGGTTGTTCATAATTAAAAGCTTTCTTTTCATTTATAAAAGCAGCCACCCGACCGATTAAATTTCCTGAGCTATCTTTTAAAACCCATCGTATGCATTTTCCATGTTTAAAGAAGTTATTTTTATTGGGATCAAAAACGTTCTCTACTTCTACATCTAAAGGGCAAATCCAGCTCTTATCATTTTTATAGAGGATTTTAGCTGCGTTTAGGAAATCTTTTTTTAAGGATGGATTGTTTACCTGTATAATTTGCATGGGCAGATTTTAAAATTAAAAAGCATCCAACCAAGCGGTCGGATGCTTTTTCAAATATATAAGTTTTTTAAAAATTAATAATCGTCATCATCGTCATCAAAATTATCGAAGTTATCCAGATCGTCCAATGGCACATCAAAATCATCGTCGTCATCGGCAACAGATTTTTTCGCTGGCTTTTGAACTTCTACATCATCTTCAAATTCATCATTCTCTTCTACCTGTTTTTTGGTAGTTGGTTTTGCTGGGGATTTCTTTGGCGTTTTCATTACACAAAAATAAAAATTGCTTTTATAGTTTAAAAGTACAAAAAAACTTTTTTTAATAACAAGCTGGTTGAAAACTATTTAAAATAAAATTATTCTATGCTTTCTCCTACGGTATTTTCTTCTCTGGCAATATCTTTTAGCTGTGGCAACTGGGTTAAATTATTCAATCCGAAATAATCCATAAAAAGTGGGCTGGTACTGTATAATATAGGTCTTCCAGGTGTTTCGGCTTTCCCATCAATACTAATCAACTCTTTCTCTAATAATCGTTGTACCGAATAATCAGAGTTTACTCCCCTGATCTGCTCGATCTCAAGTTTGGTGATGGGTTGTCGATAGGCAATGATAGCCAATGTCTCCATGGCTGCCTGACTTAATTTTTTCTTGGAGCGATGAAGCTGTAACTGATTTACGGTTTCGTGGTACTCTTTTTTAGTTAGAAACTGGTATCCATTATTCAAATTAACTAATTCAATCGCTGAATCTTCTTTGCTGAATTTGTCTTTTATAAGTTCAATATTTTCCAGGACTAGTTTTTCATCATGCTCCTCGTTAAAAACAGCATTTAATGCCAAAATGATTTCTTGTGTACTAATACTTTGCACTGAAGAGAAGATAAGGGCTTCTATGTGCCTGGTAATGTTGTTTTTTGGCATATACAAAAGTATTACTTTTGTATATAAAAAAAGCGGTCTCGCTTTTAAAAAACAAGACCGCTTTCAACACACAAATGAAACCTGAATTAAGATATAGTTTTAGGTTAGGTTATTAAAATATCTATATCAATTCTATAAGAACGTTTGATAAACACTATCGTTTATTTTCAGTACAAGTTTAGGGCTAAAGCGGATGGAATGTAAGTTGTATTTAGTAAGTGGTATTAATAATTGAGTAAACGGTAATGTTTTATTTTAACGGTATAGAAATGAATACAGTTGTACCATTTGTAGTGTTTTGCCGAACCTCCAGGTGTATAGGTTTTGCTTCAATCTGACCTAAAAGATTCAATCTTTCCTGGGTAAGTTGCATGCCTTTGCTAATATGTGAGTCTTTTCTGGCTTTTAAAGAATTGTCAATCCCAATTCCATCATCAATAATTTCTATATTTAGAAAAAACTCATCTTTGAGCTTAATATTAATTTGGATATTGCCACCAATTTCTTTTGGCATAATACCATGCCATATTGCATTTTCTACATAAGGCTGTAAAAGCATCGATGGAATAAGGGTTTCTTCTTTGTCTATTTCTGTATCAACAGAGAAAACATAATTTAATTTATCACCAAAGCGGTTTTTCTCCAGCTTTAAATAAAGATTTAAGTACTCTATTTCTTCTTCTAATGAAATGTAACTTTTAGTACAAATCTCCAGATTTTTGCGGATCAACCTGGCAAATCCGGTTAAAACCTTATTGGCCGATGCTGTGTTCTGCGTGTTGATATAGTGTTGAATGGAATTCATCACATTGAAAACAAAGTGGGGATTCATCATCGCCTGTAAAGCCTGCTGTTCGAGCATCAGAACCTTGTTTTTTAAGCGCAATTGCTCTTGCTCCTTATCTTTTTGCTTGCGGGTAATGTAAACCGCAACTTTATAAAAGATATAAGCTACAAGAAGAATTAAAATCGACAAAAACCATAAGCTCTCCCAGAAATATTTTTTAATGGTAAAAGAAATTTTCGCGGATGGTCCCCAATTTCCATTCTGACTTTTTGCGCTCACTTCAAAAACATAATCGCCGGATTGCAGGGATGAAAAATCCAAGCGTCTTGTTCTGGTTTCAACCCAAGCCGAATGCTCATTTAAACGATAACGATAGGTAATGTCGCTTGTAGTAAAATCGACGGCACTAAAAGTAAACAGAATAATGTTATTACCTGTTTCGAATATAAAATTGCTTTTATCAATCGGTAATCGTTCTTTATCTTTAGTAATGGAGGTAATATAAACCTTAGGTAAATTCCGGCTGATGTTCTTATTGTTGTATTTGAATAAAATTAAACCTTTGTTGGTGGCAAAATAGGCAGTGCTGTCATCAATAAAAAGGTTATTTATATCATCACTTAATAAATCCTGACCATAATCGAAATTTACAACACCTGGCGCTTTGGCATAGTTGGATATTTTATTAACACCTTTGCTTGTTAAAACCCAGATTTCATTGTTCTTTATAAAAATTTTAGTACAGATGTTATTTGTTAATCCATCTGTTTGGGTAATCTGTCTGGTAATTTTATTTTCTTTATAGAAAATCAAACCATATCCATCAGTTGCCAGAATGAGCGTACCATCAGGTAATTGTTGGATATCGTTAATTCTTTTGGTTAGCAATGGATGATTTTCGAAATGTTTAATTAGTTTTCCATTGGAGAATTGAGATAGACCATTGATGTTCGAGAACCATAAATTTCCTTCCCGATCATAAAAAACATGGTAGGAGCGATCCTTGAAAAAATCTTCTTTCTCCCGGTATTTAAGAGAATTAAATTCAAATTTGTTCATCCTGTCTGATAAGAAGACAACACCTGAAGAAAGGGCTAAAGCCAAATGGTCACTATTTTCACTAAGACTAAAATGCTTGATTACAAACATTGAATTGTTGGTCTCTTTCAAATATTTAACATCATCGGTATTTTTATTGATGTTTTTAAAAACGCCCATCCCATAATCGGACGCAAAATAAATAGACTGGCTTTTGGGATCAAAGGTAATCTGTTTTATGGTTTTATATTTTTTGAAATCATCCAGACCGACTTCATCAACCTGGTAATTGTTTATACTCAAGACATCTATAACCGCATCATCAGTACCAAGCCAGAGCCTGTTTTTAGCATCTTTGGTAATGCTTTTGATCACATTGCTGCTTAAGCCAGATTCTGCATCAATAATAGAGAGGCGATTGTTGACATTTGGCAGCATATAAATGCCTTGATTCGTGGCAAACCACATGTTTTGGTTAATATCTTTTATGGCCTGATTTATGGTAATGTCTTGCAGATATTGAACTGTTTTTCCATTTTTATCCAAAGCAAAGGTGCCATTTGCATTGGCCAGCCAAATTTGTTTTGCCGTTTTATCGTAATAGAAATAGCCTGACATATTTTTGATCAGGTTATGTGGAATAGAGATTAAATTGCTAATACTACCGCTTTTAAATTCTTTTAAACCACCATTATCCAAATACAATAAAGATTTGTTTATTGTACTATTGGCTGTCATATAGGAAAGTGGCTGAACTTTTGAACTGGTTAAGGCAAAAGTTTTTCCGTTAAATTTCTGAACACTTGAATCGCTGTAAGCAAAAATATTTCCTTGTTCATCTTCATGAATAAAGGCGTTGATGAATTTATCGTTTACATAAGGGGAGACAAATTTTTTAACAGATTTTCCATCCCAACAAATAATTAGATTGGAGTTTGTTCCCAACCAGATACGTCCGGATTTATCTTGTAAAAAAGAAACGATTACCGTATTAAAATTTAATTTTTTAAGTAATTCATCGTTTTCAGGATTATAAAATTTCCCATCCTTTAGATAACTCAATTTCCCATTTAGGGCAAAAAACCACAATCTTCCTTGTTTATCCTCTTTAATCTGAAGGATTTGTGTGTCTGGCAAGCCATCTTCAATTGTGAAGTTTTGGAAATTCGTACCATCGAAACGACTTAAACCATTATCGGTGGCAATCCAGATAAAGCCTTTTTTATCCTGTAAAATATAATAGCAGTTGTTGCTTGCCAAACCATTTTTTGAGGTATAATGTGGTAGGTAAGTGGTTTGGGCAAAGCTTTTTTGAGAAATGACAAAAGTGGAAATCAAAAATAAAAGTCCGGAAAGAATGATTTTCATCCTCAGCTTTAACTTTGTTCTTAAAGTTAGATTAACATCCGTTTTTGTGCTATTAATGATCACTATTAGCCTTTGTAAATAATTTTATTTTCTCGAAAAAATCACTGGCTCTTCTTCTGGATATATTGATGCTCTCTCCATTTTTTAAGAACGCCTGTAAGCCATTTTTAGAATTATATTCTTTTAAATGATTCAGATTGATGATGCTTGATTTATGAATTCTCACAAACTGATCGGAGGGCAGCAGCTCTTCAAACTCTCTTAACACTTTCGAAACCGTTATTTTATCGTGATTGTTTAAATGAAAAACAGAGTAATTGCTATCGGCTTCGATATAAATAATGTCATCAACATCAATCATTTTAAAACCTTGTCCGTAAGGGAGAGTAAGCTTTCTGATTTCTGATCGGTTACTTAAGCTGGATTCTAAATTGCTGATGCGTTCGTCTCTATTGTTCTGATTTTGATGAAGCTTCGTATATTCAACAACCTTGTCTACCGCGATTTTTAATTCGTCAATATCAATTGGCTTTAAAAGGTAATCTAAAGCATTTGCTTTAATGGCTTTAAGGGCATATTGATCATAAGCCGTAGTAAATATTACTGCTGAGTTGTGTTTTTGCGCATCGGGAATCAAGTCGAAACCATTACTGCCTGGCATAGCAATATCCAAAAAAATCAAATTGATGGGGTGATGGGCCAAAATCTCCTTCGCTTCTGCTACAGAACGGGCAATGCCGGTAATTTCTACATCAGGGCAATTTTGTTGCAGCAAAAAAAATAGTGATGAGCGTGCAAATTCTTCATCATCTACAATAATGGCTTTTAATATAGTCATAGCAATAGATTTGTGAATGTATTAAAATCGCCTTAGAAAAAAAAATGTAAAAGGGAAAATACCCTTATAATTGTCAAGCAGGTATCGTTAAATAAAACCGAAATCCCATACACACGTTAATCAGGGAAACTTAGCATCTTTAAATTGCTCAAAAGGAATAGTTGCCTTCAAAAATATGTAAATAATAAAGTATTGTAATATCTGTAATCTTCAATTCAGGGATATCCCAATTCATTGTGTTCTAGGTGTCAATAGATTGAAGGTCAAATCAATAAGTAATTACTTGTTCTTCCAAATGTTCTGGTAAATCGCGGTAATTATATTTTTGCCCACGTAATTGCGGCTCAAATCCAGCGGTTCTTATCGATTCTTGTATTCCCTTAGCTGTGAAACGATGCGGCGCTCCAGCAGCGGAAACTACATTCTCTTCGATCATGATGGAACCAAAATCATTTGCTCCTGCATGTAAACACAATTGCGCTGTTGCTTTACCAACGGTTAGCCAACTTGCCTGTATGTTTTTTACATTTGGTAACATGATACGGCTCAAAGCGATCATGCGGATATATTCATCGGCGGTAACATTGTTGCTTATGCCTCTCAATCTTTTCAATAAGGTTCCATCATCCTGAAAAGGCCAGGGAATGAAGGCCAAAAATCCATTTGCATCAGCAGGTTTTTCACTTTGAACCTGACGAATCCAAACCAAATGCTCAAAGCGTTCTTCAATAGTTTCAACATGTCCAAACATCATTGTTGCGGATGTGGTAATATCCAATTGATGAGCGGCTCTCATCACATCAAGCCATTCCTGTCCGCCACATTTACCTTTAGAAATTAAACGTCTAACCCGATCGTTCAAAATTTCGGCTCCTGCTCCAGGTAAAGAATCCATTCCGGCTTCTTTTAGTGTTTTTAAAACTTCTGTATGGCTAATGCCTTCCAATTTCGCAACGTGCGCAATTTCTGGCGGGCCTAAGGCATGAAGTTTTAAATCGGGATATAATTCCTTAAGTTTTTTAAAAAGATCGGCATAAAAAGCCAAACCCAAATCGGGGTGATGGCCACCTTGTAATAACAATTGATCTCCGCCAAGACGGAAAGTTTCTTCAATTTTAACTTTATAGGTTTCAATATCAGTAATATAACTCTCTTCGTGACCAGGCCTGCGAAAGAAATTACAGAATTTACAGTTTGCTATGCAAACATTGGTGGTATTTACATTCCGGTCTATTTGCCAGGTTACTTTACCACTCGGCACCTGGATTTTTCTAAGCTCATTTGCCACGAACATCAGCGATGCAGTATCGGCATTATGGTATAAATGTACACCTTCTTCAAGGCTCAAAAAATCAAAATGTAATGCCCGTTGCAGTAAATCGGCTGTATTCATAATGCAAAAATACTAATTTGTTTATAGAACAAAGGCTATTATTTTTTGCTAAAAAGTAGAAGCTGTTTAGATTTTTTATTTGAAAAATAAATGTCCTGCTGTCCTGATGAATAGGGGTCAACATCTCTCTAAAATTAGATCCTGATCCTGATAAATCCTACTGTATCTGCACAATATTTTATTTCATTTCGCCTGCCGGCTGGACCTAGTTTTTCAGTAGTGTTTATATTTTTATTTGTCTGAAAGAATGCTTCGCATTTTTGAGGGCCAAAAGAAGCAAACCGACTAAAGGGAGCTCATAAAGACAATTAAAACAAACTACTAAAGCTGAATAAGCCTTCATCAATCCAGCAATGTGCCTCCGCTCTGACCCAAACTCATCAAAAAATAGTGGCAATTGTTTTGCTTGCCAATGCAAAATCAAAGATTGTACTCCAATTAACGCAAAACCACTGCGTTTAAGGTTTAGAATTATCATTTGTTCTTTTCTACTCCTGTTTTTTGATTTACCTGGTGTTTGGGATTGATGGGCATACTTGGGAAAAGGCTGTATTTCAATGTAAGCAAGCTTGCATAGCGTTCAAAAAACCAAATCAAAAGATATGTTCACACAATAGGGTAAATCGGGACAGGGTGACGATAAAATAAAATGAAACCGAAATTTAAACAGTTTAGTAATATTTCAGGCATCAAAAAAAGGGTAATCGACAAATTCGATTACCCTTCATTAATTTTAAGAAAATTTCTTATTTCATCGATAATAAGAAACCAATGGTAAAATTCGCATCCCAGTCAAATACAAAAGTATCGCATTTGGTTGCATCTTTAATTGCTTTGTAAATGTTTACGCCGCTCTTGATTTTAATTTTATCGGTATTGTATTTTTCCGGATCATTTAGTACTGTAAATCTTTCTTCCCCTGTTCTGTTCTGGTTTGCCAATTCAAATGGAACACCGCCAATAATGAAACAGATTTCGCGTTTGGTTTGAGGAATTTTATATGCTGTTGCTTTAACCTGGTCGTAAACAATATTATCTTTTAAGTCTTTCTCGTAATATTTTGCACCTGGTGCTTCCGCAGATTTAACATCGCCATCAATCCAGGAAATTTTGGTATTTCCAGAACCAATATCCACAACAAAAGAATTATCATAATAAGATGCCGGCAATACACATTTTAATGCATATTTACCTTCCTGCTCCGCAGTAACCAGGTTAACTACATAGCCCATCTTTTTCAATTCTGATGTTATTGAAGCAGTTTTAGGCTCTTTTTGTGCACCTGAACTGATTACAAAGTGAATGTTTCTGGATTTTACACCTTTATCGAACATAGCACCAATATAATTCTTTAAGCCAGTACGGATATCAGCAGTGGTAGCCATACCTTCGTATACAAATGATTTTCCGAAATCTTTAGATATGATTTCCCAACGTTTCTGTTTATCAATATTTACGACAAAAGAGTTGAAACCAGAGGCACCAACTTCTACAACACCTTTATATTCTCCATTAACAGGTTTTTCGGGTACATAATTAAAAGATCGTTTATCCGAATTATTATTAGCGGAAGGATCAGATGTTCCAGTATTAGTTGTACCCTGTGAGGTTGTTATATTATCCGAAATGGCATCTATTTTTCCGGTTTCGTAACCCCAATAGCCTAAGCCGACAATTGGAGCTGCAATAATAAGTGCTTTTATAGGCCAACGCAACCGGGCCCAGAATGATTTTTCTTCCATAGTTTTATGTTAATTTAAAATTTGAGTGATTAATCCAATAAAGTAAATCCCTTATCTACTTTTTCATCAGGTTTTAATTCGTAGTTCGAATCAGCCATTTTGCTAACATTAAGCATTTTTAAATTGCGCTCGTCAACTTTACGGATAAATTCTTCCAGTTCAGTCTGTGATGGTGCGCCGCCAACGGTTATGTTATTATTTTGATCCAGAAAATCGAGGTTTGAACGAATTGATGCAATATTTTGACTGATAGCGCCAGTTGCAGCATTCATTGCTTCCTGGAATGCCCAACCATCTTTAATGTTAAATACTTCAGCCAGACCTTCAGTAGCATTTTTCATTTTTTGAGTAGCTTCCAGTTTCTTAGAGATAATAGAAATGCTACTATCCAAGGTACTTACATAAATGCGGGCAGCACTTTCATTGTCTTTTAATACTTCTAAAACTTTTGCAAACTGGTTTGCATATTGAACATAACTTCTTGCATTTTGTTCTTCGGCTTCGCCTTCTTTGCCTAATAAGAATGCTTTTGTACGGGTCTCTTTGGCATCTCTGATATAATCATTAGCTTTCTCGCTATTGTTATTGCTGTTCTCCTGAGTTGCCTTTTCGTCTAAGTTGGCCGCTTCTACCGTAAATCTTTTAGCATAAGTGTATTTTTCTTCTGCTGTTTTTTGAGCAGTTTCTCCGCTTTGGATCATATCAATGCGAACACCATCTACATTGGCAATTTTATCTTTTACCCTTTTTAAAGTGTCTTTTGCATCTTTAGATAATAGTTGTAGGGTTTCGACAGGATTATTTCTGATGATTGCTTTTTCTCCTTTGAAAAGTAAAATGGTACCTAAACGATGGAGTAAAGCTATAATCTTCGGTGCCAGCAATAACAATACAATTAATATGATGCTAAAAATGACCAGTAATATACTTTTTGCAGCATACTCCAACATAATCGGGAGGAATTTGAAAAAAGCAAATGCACCACCTAAAATTAAGGCCCAGAAAAAGATACTTGCTATGGTTTTTTTAGCTTCAGGTGTTTGTAGCTGGCTAGGTAAGTGATCGCCAAGAACCTGGAATATCGGTAATTGGCTTTTAAGTTCCGCGGGAATGTTTACATACTGAGTTTGGTTTTCCATTGATTGTGTTTCTAATTTATATTGGTTTCAATTATGTTTAAGGTTTTCTGTATATCGGCTATAACTTCATTTACAGCAGCATTGCCTATAGCGATCTTATTATCTATATCTTTTATTTCGGGCTCATATTTGCTGTTTATCTCTTTTAAATCTTTTTGTTTATTCAATAGTTTTTCCTGAAGATCGGCAATGTTTTGTTCGATAGATTTAACTTCATTACTTAAATTGGCTTTCTCAGCAATTAAATTCTGCTCAACATTTTGCTTCTGAGTTTTTTTCTGCTCCGTTTCTTTATCTATAACTTTTTTAAGTTCATCAGCATAGTGCTTACCGGATCTAAGCAATTTCTCTTTGTCTAATGATTTATCTACATATTTTAATGAGGTAAAAGCCGCTTTTATAGAGTTGGTATCCACATTACCCATCTCTGCTGCAGCATTCCATACTTCAAAAAAATCGAGATTGGGCTCATTCATTTTTTCGAGCATTTCCAAAACTTTAACCTTCATTTGTTTAACATCAGTTACAGTTATACTGGCTGAGTTTTGCATTAGATCCGTTTGTGGTTTTTTAGTTACATCTTCCACAGCTTTTGTTTCCTTATTTGTGGTAGAGGGATCAATTGTAGTGGGAGAAGTCGTTTCAGGACTGTCCTCAAAAATTAATTTTTTTAAGCTGCTTAAAATTCCCGAATAATTGCTCTTAGGTTCCCCGCTCATGAGTAAATTTTATGTGACGCTAAAATAATAAAAAATGAACAGGTTAATAGTTCTAATGTAAAAAACTATAAGCTTGTTTGTATTGTATTTTGCCTTAGAAATTAATGGGTTATATTTACAGCTCTAAAAATTAATAATGGTAGATTTTAATCGTTTTATACTTGCTAATGGGTTGAAAGTTTTAGTACATGAAGATACGACAACACCAATGGCGGTTTTAAATATTTTATATGATGTGGGTGCTCGTGATGAAGACCCCGAAAAAACTGGTTTTGCGCATTTGTTTGAGCATTTAATGTTTGGAGGATCGGTAAATATTCCAAGTTACGATGAGCCTTTACAAAGGGTAGGAGGGGAAAACAATGCTTTCACCAGCAACGATATTACTAACTATTACATCACTTTACCTGCAGAAAATATAGAAACTGCGTTTTGGCTGGAGAGTGATCGCATGTTGAGTTTGGCATTTTCTGAAAAGAGTCTGGAAACACAAAGGAATGTAGTTTGCGAAGAATTTAAGCAACGTTATTTGAATCAGCCCTATGGTGATGTTTGGTTAAAACTACGTCCTTTGGCTTATAAAAAACATTCGTATCGCTGGGCAACTATCGGTAAGGAGCTTTCGCACATCGAAAATGCGACAATGGATGATGTAAAGGCATTTTTCAAGAAACATTACAATCCGCAAAATGCGATTTTAGTTGTAGGTGGAAATGTAAAAACCGAAGAGGTAAAAAAACTGGCAGAAAAATGGTTTGAACCCATTCCTGCCGGAGAAAGATATGAGCGTAATTTAGTTCAGGAAGATCCTCAAACAGAATCAAGGACTGAAACAGTAAAGGCAAATGTGCCATTAAATGCAATTTATATGGCTTTTAAAATGCCAGAAAGATTAAGTTCTGATTATTATGCATTTGACTTATTATCAGATGTTTTATCCCGGGGACAATCCTCACGTTTGTACAATAGTTTGTTAAAAGAACAGCAACTTTTTAGCGACATCAATGCGTATATTTCCAGTAGCCTGGATCCGGGTTTATTTATTGTTGAAGGTAAATTGGTTAAGGGCGTTTCAGTAGAAGCAGCTGAAAAGGCAATTTGGGAAGAGCTGGATAAATTAAAATCAGAACTGGTTTCTGATACCGAATTAACCAAAGTGAAAAACAAGGTCGAATCAGTGTTGGTCTTTTCTGAAATGAGCTTACTGGATAAGGCCATGAATTTAGCTTATTACGAATTACTTGGCGATGCTGATTTACTGAATCAGGAAACGGAAAAGTTCTTGAAAGTTACAGCAGAGGATCTCAAACATATTTCTAATGAAACTTTTGGAAAAAAATTATCATCAACTTTGTATTACTTAACTGAAGAACATGCTTAACCGTATACAGGCGCCTGATTTTAAACAGGTATCCACGATAAATTTTATACATCCTCAAAAAAATACTTTGGATAACAGTGTTTCTGTTTATACCATTTACTCTGGCGAACAGGATTTGGTTCGTATTGAATTTATTTTCGATAATGTAAACTGGGATCTGGAAAAACCTTTACAGGCCATTGCTGCAAATACAATGCTTAATAATGGAACAAATAAGTTATCCGCAAAAGAAATTGCAGAACAGATAGATTTTTATGGCGCATTTTTTCAAACTGAATATACCCAGGATCAGTCTACAGTAACCTTATATGCTCTAAATAAGCATTTAGCTTCGGTTTTACCCATTGTTAAAGATGTACTTTCAGAAAGTCAATTCCCTCAACAGGAATTGGATATCTACATTCAAAACCAAAAGCAGAAATTACAGGTAAACCTTAAAAAAAATGATATTGTTTCCCGTAAAGAGTTCTCTCATGCCTTATTTGGCAATACAGCTTACGGTGTAGATATTCAGGCTGAACATTATGATGCTTTGAAGCGTGAGGATTTATTGGATTATTTTAAAGCGGCCTATACTCCAAATAATTGTACCATAGTGGTTTCCGGTAAGTTTGAAGAAACAAGTTTGGAGCTTTTAAATGCCGAATTTGGCAAAAACTGGGAAAAAAGCAATTCAATAAGGAATAAGTTCAGTTTTTCCACAACAGAAAAAAAATCTATCTATAAAGAGAAACCCGAAGCTTTACAATCGGCAATCAGGATGGGTAAACTGGCCATCAACCGGAAACATGAAGATTTCCCCGGATTACAGGTTTTGAACTGTGTTTTGGGTGGTTATTTTGGTTCGCGTTTGATGAACAATATCCGTGAAGATAAGGGCTACACTTATGGGATCGGTTCCGGAATTTCATCTCTACACGATGCCGGTTATCTTTTCATTGCTACAGAAGTAGGTGCTGATGTTTGTGCAGCCGCTTTAACCGAAATTTATAAGGAAATAGATTTACTTAAAAATGAACTGATCAGTGAAGCGGAATTGGCCTTGGTAAGAAATTATATGCTGGGTTCGATGCTGGGCAGTTTGGAGAATGTTTTCTCTCATGCCGACAAATTTAAGAACATCCATTTCTCTGGTTTGGGCTATGATTATTATGAAAGATATATCCAAAAAGTTAAAAGCATTACGGCTGAAGAATTACAGATTCTGGCACGAAAATATTTAACAACCGAAGATTTTACTGAGGTTGTGGTAGGGAAGAAATAGGAGTCTCTAATCCCTCTTTGGTATTTTTCCATACAACAAAAGCAGGCGTTTTTGCCTGCTTTTGTTGTATTATTCCTTACTAACGCTTTAAGATTGTTCCAAAGGAATCCCTTTGGGACAATCTCCCTTTTTACGAAAGAGCCTAAAAACACCCAATGCCCAATTAAAGGCAATGCCTATGAACACGGAGATTGCTTCGTACCTCGCAATGACGAGTTAAGGCAATGACGAATGGCAAACTCATCTTAAGTTACCTATATTGGCACAGATAAGCCGTTTGTACAGTGGTTTTCACTTTGAATGATGTATTGGCTTCTACTTCAAAAGTTTGTCCTGCTTTAAAAAGCTGCCAATTATCACTTCCTGGTAATAAAGCATTTAGTTCACCTTCTATAATGTGCATAATTTCTTTATTGGCTGTTCCAAATTCATATTCGCCAGGGTTAATTACGCCAATAGTAGACTTACCTTGGGTAGATTGGTAACCTAAGGATTTAACATTGCCATCAAAATATTGGTTTTCGGTAATCATGATTTTAATTCTATTTGTTTTATTAACATATTACAGCACTTTTGTTAAAACTGCTTTTTGTTTATCTGCCTGATAGATTTTTTTGTAAAAATCTACATACTCATTGTATTTTTCTGGCGGATACTTTTTATTGTTCATCATTTGTTTACGGATATACGTAATCGTATTATCTCTGGAAACAAATTTGGCAGAATAGGTTCCGAATTCGGAGGTAATGCTGATATCTTTCGGTATGAACTCCACCATATATCCTTTAGGTAATGTATAATTGATTTCATCCTCATCATTATAACTGAATGGAACAGCAAAATAAGTTTTTCTATTTTCTACTTTCAACGGGACATTTTCTTTACGATTGGTTTGATTCAGTGTTAAGAAAACCTTATCGCCCCCCTTGGTTAAAAGTTGGTTGGTTTTGAAGCTAATCTCCTCATTCATTACAGGCAAAGTTTTATCTTTTTGCTCATATTTATAGGTTAATAACTCTGCACCGGGAATGTTGTTGTTTTCTATTATTATCTTTCTTTGGTCAACAGGTTCTTTCAGCATCATGTCGAAATTCTCTTCGAATTGCGCATTACCATAAATAGATTTCATATCTAAATTGGCTGAACCATCTTCAGCAAAGGTTATATTTGTTTTTCTAATCTGATAATTATCTTTAGCATTATAACTTGGTGTATGGACAATTTTGCCTCCACTTTCGGTGACCATAAGTACATTTCTATCCGAATTACTGTAACCTATAAAACCCATTGGCTTGTATTGACTTGTGCACTCTAAAAATGTGGTGTCATTAGCCAATGGAACACAAAGAATCATGTGATTGGCTTGCCCTATACTTGAATAATTGGTGTTTAAGCTGGGCATACCATTTCCAATCACGATTAAATTAGAAGCAATTCCTGCCTCGTTTAACAATGCTTTCATATAATTAGACAAAGCTTTACAATCACCGTAATTTACCTGGGCAACTTTTTCAGCCAAAATTGGCCTGAAGCCACCGATACCTAGTTGGACGCTTACATAACGTGTATTTTGTTGTAAATGATTATATAAGATGCGTATTTTTTCTTTTGGTGTTTTAGCTTCTTTAATCAGATTCTGCACAAGTAATTTGGTCGCATCGGGCAACTTATTACCTCCCTCATTTAATTTGTAAATCCAGGATCCAAAGTTTTTCCAGTTGTCGAAATCCCCTGTAGATCCATCATATTCAAATTGATTTGGCGAGGCCTTAACCCAATTGGAAACATTGTCAATTCCTGTGCTTAATGGCTCACCTGCAATGGCAGGAACATTCACACTTTTCCATTTATACTGGACTTTATCACCAAGTACCAAGGAATCTGTTTTTAAGCCAGAGCTGGTCAGAAACCTCATTTTATAGTCCTTGTTTTTTTGGATGGTATAGGCAGATTTCTCGACAGCAACAGCAAAGCCCTTTAAATCTCTCCATGAAGGAAATGATAATACCCCCTTAAAATCCTGACTAAAACTATATTCAACTGTATATGGATAAGTTAGGCTTACAAATTTTAAAAGTTTAAGGCGATTATCTTCAAAGATTGAGAAATCAGATATCAAACTTTGGTCTTTAATATCAGACGATTTATAATCTTTAACTTTCTTTCCCGTAGCATCGTATAAAGTAGCTTTGATATTATAAATACTCGTAAATTTATCATATACCTCAGCCATTTCGCCAAAATCGTCACCTGCCTTATTTAAAATCGTAATGGCGATTTTGTAATCATATTGCGCCGAACCGATTCCTTTTATGTCAAAAAATTGTTCTTCATTACGCACCACTGCAACAGCCTCTTTTTTTAATTCTTCAGGAATTTTTGCAACATCATATAGTCCTTGCGAAAAGGAAGTATTGAAAGCGGAAATGATTATAATTAAGCTTAAAAAATATTTCATTACGCTTTCTTTTTAAATACAATTTGTTCAGCCTGTTTCTCCACAATTGCCTTGAATAGTTCTTTTAAATCAAAATATTCATTAGGTGTATATAAAGATTTATTAATGTTGATGATACTTCTCACCATTAATGCTTTTCCTTCAGCTACATAACTTATTGTAAATGTTCCATTATCATCAGGTAATTTATATATCCCTCCTTTTGGTAATTTATCCACTTCATAATCTTCAGGAAAATTTAATGTTATTCGGTAAGTTTCTTTAAAGGGGAAAGCAAAATCTACAGGGAATTTACGTTCTTCATGCTTAAACATGTTTTCCTTGGTACGCTCAAAAAGGAGGGGTGTAAAATAAACCAAATTTCCTGCTTCCTCAACATTATCTTCTATAACAACATCCATAGATTCTGTTAAAAGCTCATCCAGATTATCGAGATTTAGTATTTTATAATTCGACAGTTCTAAACCGGTTTTATCTTTTTTAAAGTTTTTTATAAACTCCGTTTCATTGTTTGTTTTTCTGTATCTATCTCTCAACCTTAAAGCGGAATAACCCTTGGAATATTGATTGATTTTGCCGCTAAGTTTATGCTCTTTATCCAACGATAGGGTATATGCATATATTTTTTCAGTTGAAACCGTTGGCTCCGTTGAGATCCAATTGCCAGATGCATTTTTTAAATCCATATAAAAACCTTGATGACTCAGGTTTTCATCGTTAATCATACCTATTGGTAAATCCTTATCGGTTGCATCTAAGAAGTAAACTTTGTTGGCAATTTGTGTTACTGCGACAACATTGTCAAAACCAGAAATTACAGGGTATCCCGGATGTTCGCCATTAGATCTTGTGCTTATTAAAACCGGATAGGCAGCTATTTTGGCTTCTTTTAATAAACTTAATAAACTCAGGTTAATATCTGCTGATGAGCCAATTTTTTTCTCAAAAACAGCTTTTGGATTGGTTCCTGTTGCATAAAATGCGAAATTTTCATCCCACTTTAAATTGTTTTTAACATAGTTGAAGATTAAGCCTACAGCAGCCAAAGTATCCTTTTCACCTTTTAAAATTCCTGGCAATACAGATTTAGCATAACTGTTTTTATTTATAAAAGAACCGAAATTTTCATCCTCAGCTAAGCCGGTAATAATTTTCCCCCAGGATCCATTGTAATCTTTATAGAGTTGATTTGGAAAATGTGTTGCTTTTAACTCAAAGGTGATTTTAGGGATATAGTCATCCATTGTAGTTACATAGGGTTCGTCCTTAAGTGCAGGTACATTTTCTGCCGTATATTTATCATAAACCGCATTAGAGTGTATCCCAGCAATGTAAGAGGCATTTGTTGTTTCATGAATCGGGTGATCTACCTGATAATACCCACTCAAATTATTTTTGTAAGTAAAATATTCAGGTATCCGAACATTATATTCAGACCATAAGGTTGGTATATCGGATTGAAACCTCCATCCACGAAGCGTAAATATAAAATCGGATTTAATCTTGTATTTAAACTCTATTATAGACCCCTCTTTAACATTTGGTAAGGCGAATTTTTTGATGATGTGGTTTTTATTGAACTCCTCTGTAAACTTTGCGTCTTTATTGAGCTTGCTCATTACCATTTTGCCGTCAACCATATTATAGGTTGCAGCATCCATAAAGCTTAGGTCTTCTTTAGCCGAACCATTGCTTTTATAGAGCTCTATTTTGAAATTGGCCAGGTCGTATCCATTTTTATTGAGGATCTTAAAACGAACATGCCTTTCATAAACATAAATGAATTCTTGTGAAGATGGGTTAATCTCAAAATAGCAATCCCCAACATCGAAAAGCTTTATGGCCGATGCGGATGAATCTCTTCCTGAAGCTTTGGTTTCAAATTCTGATGGTGCAATTTTGCCAAATTTGAATTCTCTTTTAACAGTTTGTTTAGTTTGGGCACTAAGGGAGTAAACCCCAATGCATAGCATTAGAGTAAATAGTCTGAGAGCTGTTTTCTGCATGTACTTTTTATTCTTTAGATTGTATGCAATTATAAAAAAAACAATCTGGAAAAAAATAAAAGATTCGGGGAAATTTTTTGTAAAAGTAAAAAGAAGTGTAGTCTAAATAATTATTTAATATTCAACCAAACCACCTTCCCATCCATTGTACTCACCAATATATTCTTTCCATCCACCACATTTACGGTATTGACCATAGAGTTGTCAATTTTATGTGCCCAAACGGTTTTTTGATTTTTAGGATCGATGGCATAAACAACACCATTTTTTGTCCCGAAGAAAACCTTTCCATCTTTTTCAATGAGCATGGATGGAACATGTTCATAGCCAAAACCAACATTCAATCGCCATAAAACACCGGGGTCTGTAGCTTGTGTTTTGTAAGCCACGATCTCATCTTGCATTGTTTTACCGTAAATCAATGTGCTGTCTGCAGATATGCCTATAGATTCGCGAACGGTTGCTTCTTTATTTCTCCATAAAGTACTTCCATTGTTGGCATCAATAGCGGTTAAATACCTATCCGGGGCGGCAATATAAACTATTCCATTGGTGGCAACAGGTGTACACATTGCAGGAGAAAACATTCTGTTGGCCTGGCCGTTATTCCATTTCCATAATAAATTGCCTGTTTTAATATCCAATGCATATAAATGCCTGCCCCAAGAGCCAAAAATAATCTTCCCCTGATAAATTAAGGGTTTGCCAACAATGGAGCCTTCAACTTCAATAAATTTCCAGATCTCTTTCCCGGTTTTAATGTTTAATGCTCTAAAACTGTGATCACTTCCTCCAATAAAAACATTTTCGCCATGAACAATTGGAGCACCCAAAACAGAATTTGGGGTTTCGGTTTTCCAAATTTGTTTTCCATTTGTAGCATTCAAAGCATAAATATTTCCATCACCTGAGCCTAAGATAATAACGTTATTTGTAACTATAGGCGACGAATATATTGCGCCTTTTGTATTAAAAGTCCAAGCCTTTTTTCCTGATTTACGATTTAGTGCTTCAACTAAACCTATACTATTTCCGAAAATAGCGAGGGTTGAAGAGTAAGCAGGGGTATTTACAACATTCGCGTTGGAATGGTAAGTCCACAATGCTTTTGTTGCAGGATATTTATTATTTATAGAAAAATCAGGGCGTTCATATTTTTTTCTTTCATCGTTTATGAATTTCTTCAGTGCAATTTTTCGCCAGACAGGAAGTAATTCCTGGTTGGGTTTTTTGGTGGCGAAAAAAACCGAATCTTTTGTCATGCTCACTATATTATATCCACCAATACTATCTTTTGCCCTTAAATTGGAACGGCCCATAGTTGCCTCAATGCCCTCAAAATTGAAAGGACGATTATTATGTCCGTGGCCACAAATTGCATATTGGATATTGTATTTTTTTAAACGATCGGTTGCTTCATACCAGTTATCCAAACTATTATCCAAGGGGTAATGATTCAAATATATGATAGGCATATCCTTTGGTGTGTTTTTCAAAACCTGATCTAACCAAACATTTGCATCACGAGGAATATGTCCGTCACTCATTCTTACATAAGGACCAGATGCACAGGCGATAAACCGGTATCCATTATGATCAAAAGTAAATTTATCATTCCCGAACTCTTTGATGAAGTTCACCCCTCCGGATTCAGACCAGCCAGTATCATGATTACCAGGAATGGTGTAAAATGGCTTGTTCAACTGGGATAAAATACTTTTTGCAAGTTTCAGCTCATCGTTTGTACCCATTTCAGTTATGTCACCTGTAACCACTATAAAATCTATATCTTTTTGTTTGTTGATATCTTCAACGGTACGCCTCAAATCTTCTTCACCAGTAGGGGAGCCCACATGGGTATCGGTCACAAACGCATACTTAAAATTTTGAGCAAAAACCGGAAAGATAAGAATAGAAATAATTATGACTAAAAATAGCTTTTTCATGTTGGGCAGAGATTTTTTTAAAGTTGCTCAATTCTTTTTAGCACAACAAAATATAATGACATTTTTAATATTGCTTAAACTTTTGTATCTTTGCCCGGCAAATAATAAATCCTAATTTATTTGCTATGCAACTCGATCCCCAAAAATTTATTGCCACAGGTTTAACATACGATGATGTACTTTTAGTACCTGCATATTCAGAAATTCTGCCCCGTGAAGTAAATACAGCGTCATTTTTAACGAAAAAAATCAAATTGAATGTGCCATTGGTTTCTGCCGCAATGGATACCGTAACCGAGGCTGAACTTGCTATTGCCATTGCTCAAAATGGTGGTTTAGGTATGCTCCATAAAAACATGACGATTGAAAGACAGGCTGAGGAAGTTCGTAAAGTTAAGCGTTCTGAAAGTGGAATGATCCAGGATCCGGTTACTTTATTGGAAAATGCAGTTGTTGCTGATGCTTTTAAGATTATGAAAGAAAATAAAATCGGGGGCATTCCGGTTGTTAGCAGTGATAATAAATTGGTGGGCATTATTACGAATCGCGATTTACGTTTCCAAAAGAACATGAGCAGGCCGATTGCAGAGGTAATGACCAAAGAAAATTTAATTACTGCTCCTGATGGAACTACACTTGTGCAGGCAGAAGAAATTTTGCAAAACTATAAAATCGAAAAATTGCCTGTTGTAAGTACAGATGGTTATTTGAGTGGTTTAATCACATTTAAGGATATTCAAAAGGTTAAAAATTACCCTGCGGCTTGTAAGGATGAGCGTGGTCGTTTACGTGTTGGTGCTGCGGTTGGTGTAACTGCCGATACCCTGCAACGTGTTGATGCCCTGGTTAAAGCAGGTGTTGATGTAATTACAATTGATACGGCTCATGGCCATTCAAAAGGTGTTGTAGATAAATTAAAAGAAGTAAAAGCGAAATATCCGGATTTGCAGGTAATCGTGGGCAATATTGCTACTGGCGCTGCTGCAAAATTCCTGGCTGATGCTGGTGCAGATGCCGTTAAGGTTGGTATCGGACCAGGCTCTATTTGTACCACAAGAATTATCGCTGGCGTTGGTGTCCCTCAGTTATATGCTGTTTTCGAATGTGCTAAAGCCTTAAAAGGTACCGGGGTTCCGGTTATTGCCGATGGTGGCATTAAACATACCGGTGATATTGCGAAAGCAATTGCATCGGGTGCCAGTACAGTTATGGCAGGTTCATTATTCGCAGGAGTGGAAGAATCGCCTGGTGAAACCATTATTTATGAAGGACGTAAATTTAAATCTTATCGTGGGATGGGATCAATCGAAGCTATGGAGCAAGGTTCTAAAGACCGCTATTTCCAGGATGTAGAAGATGATATCAAAAAATTAGTTCCGGAAGGTATTGTAGGTCGTGTTCCGTTTAAAGGAACCCTTGCTGAGGTGATGTATCAATATATTGGCGGTTTACGTGCAAGTATGGGATATTGTGGGGCAAAAGATATTGAGACTTTGCAGGAGGCACAGTTTGTTCAAATTACTGCTGCCGGCATGCGTGAAAGCCACCCACATGATATTACAATCACTAAAGAAGCACCGAATTATACGAGATAAAGTTCATCAAAATAAGCCTATTAACCATAAGCCTATAAGGTTTTTAAAACCTTATAGGCTTATTCATTAAAAATAAAATTTGGCAAACACTTTTTTTTAATATATTTGTCTACTAAATCTATAGATTTAATATATTAATTATGAAGCACGCTATTTTTAAAGGTCAATCCTGTTGTTGTATGGGATCAAAAATTCTAACCAAACGATTCCGAACGGAGATTAATCAACAACATTTTAGACACCAAACCCATTAAGATTCATTATGAAAACCAAATTGTATGCGATAAAATCTACATTATTTTTATTCCTATTTTTTATTCCAACTTTATTAAAAGCACAAGGAAATAATATAATAGAAATTTCAGGTCAAATTATTGATCACGACAACAAACAGCCACTACCAGATGTAAATGTCCTTGTTAATGGAACGGTCTCAGGGACTTCAACTAATCAAGAGGGCAAATTTGTTTTAAGAACAAAAGCAAAATACCCATTTAAAATTTCAGTTTCTTCAATTGGTTTCCAAACTCAGGAATTTGATGTAAGCGGCCCAAATTCAAATTTAAATATTGCATTGGTTACGCAAACCATTTTGGGTAGAGAGGTTGTTGTAACTGCATCAAGGGTAGAGGAAAGTATTCTAAAATCGCCTGTTGCAATTGAGAAATTGGATATTCGCTCTATTCGCGAATCGCCGGCTCCCAGTTTTTATGATGCTTTGGAAAATGTTAAGGGGGTGCAGATGACAACCTCAAGTTTAACATTTAAAATTCCAAATACCAGGGGTTTCAATATCCCGAGTAATTACCGTTTTATGCAGATGGTAGACGGAGTTGATATGCAGGCTGCCACTTTGGGTGTGCCGCTTGGTAATGCCATCGGACCAACAGAATTGGATATTGCGAGTGTTGAAATTACTCCAGGTGCTGCATCAGCTTTATATGGAATGAATGCAATTAATGGAATGTCAAACTTAATTACCAAGAGTCCTTTTCGGTATCAAGGCTTAAGTGTTTATCAAAAGGGGGGCATCAACCACATTGGTGGAACGGGGAGAGATTTAAGTAATCTTACAGAAACTGCAATCCGTTACGCAAAGGCCTTTAACGATAAATGGGCTTTTAAAGTGAATTTGAGTTATTTAAGGGGAATTGATTGGTTATCTGATACCCGGTTAGATCAAAATTCAAATGATTTAAAATCAGCCAATCCAAGTTTTCAGGTTCTGGATGGAGTAAATAATATAGCTTATGATGCCTGGAACAAATACGGCGATGATGTGCTTTCAGGAAGTAATACTGTTTCGGTAAGTGGTTTAACCATTAATGGGCAGCCAAGCCAAACTTTAAATGTAGCCCGTACAGGTTACTATGAAAAAGATTTGGTTAGTCCGAACGTAGATAATCTAAAATTTGATGCGGCCATTCATTATCGTGTTTCAGAACATGCCGAATTATCTTATACTTATCGTGTAGGTAAAATGGATGGGGTTTTCCAGCGTGGAAATAAAATTCAATTGAATAACGTTGTGGTTCAAAATCATAAACTGGAGTTAAAAGGAAGTAATTTCCTGGTTCGTACCTATGTTTCTTTGGAAGATTCCGGCGATTCGTTTAACGTAAAACCTTTAGCCGATAATATGGATTTATATGGAGATGGAACAGGCACGAATGCTGGCGGTCCATGGGGAACAAAATTTAAAAATGCTTTAAATGCTTACGCTGCAGCAAATGGTGGTGCTTTAAACAATACAAATTTAGCAGCAGCTTCTGCTTATGCCCGTCAAATTGCCGATGCTGGTCGGGCTGTCCCAGGTACACAAGCCTTTGAAGATTTAAAGCAAACAATTATTACCACAAACAATTGGGACATAAAATCTGCCCAAATTCCTGATGCACCTGCAACGGGAGGTGCTGCCTTGGTTCAAAAAAGTAATATGTATCATGCAGAGGGACAATGGGATTTATCAAAAACCGTTAAAATTTTCGATTTATTGGTTGGTGGAGATGCTCGTTTATATGAGATTATTCCTGATGGTAATAGTTTTGTAGATTTTAGTCGCCCGATTGCAGATAGGGGTAAGCCATTAGCTGATGGAACTTTTGGAAATAAAATCCATTATAAAAAAGTTGGTGCATTTGCCCAGGTGACCAAAGCATTTTTTGAAGAAAAATTAAAATTATTTGGTTCATTGCGCTGGGATTATAATCCAGAATTCAAACCTAAATTTACACCGCGTATTGCGGGGGTTTATTCTCCTGATGAGCACAATAATTTTCGGGTAACTTATCAGCAAGGTTATCGTTTTCCAGGAATTTTCGAGGCTTTATCTTATGTAAATAATGGTCGTGTTAAACGTGTAGGTAGTTTATCTTATATTAATGAAGGTTTAGGTTATTTAGAAAACAGTTATACAAGAGCATCCGGAGTAACTTTTAACTCAGCGGTAAATGCTGCAGTCGCAGCGGGTGCAAATCGTAACGATGCGGCTTTGGCTAACCGTAACTTATTGCAGGTTGCAAACTTATCCGCTGCTCGTCCTGAAAAAATAAATTCATTTGAAATAGGCTATAAAAGTATTCTGGCCGGTAATAAACTGGTGTTAGATATTGATGCTTACACGAATACCTATAATGGTTTTTTAGGGCAGGTACAGGTAGATGTTCCAAAAGGAGTTGCGGTTGGTTCTGATGCTGCGGTTTTAAATATGTTGGATGCCAATCGTGATGCCGGGCAAGATCGTTACCGTGTATACACCAATGCGAAAAACACTTATCGTAATTTTGGTTCGGCATTGGGTTTTACCTATAATTTCTATAAAAAATTCACAATAGCTGGAAATACGAGTTTCAATAAAATGAAAACCAACGCTACTGAAGATGTTTTTGTAACAGGTTTCAATACACCAGAATGGTCAACAAACGTATCGTTTGGCAATCGTGAAATTCTGCCAAACTTTGGATTCAATATCGTATGGAAATGGCAGCAGGCATTTAAATGGGAAAGTCCCCTGGTTACGGCTACAGTTCCTGCTTTTAATACTTTCGATGCTCAGATGAGTTACAAAATACCTCAGGCCAAAGCTTTTGTTAAAGTGGGTGGTACAAATATTTTTAATAAAAATTATATTCAATATGCCGGTGGACCAACATTAGGTGCCTTATATTATGCTGCAATAACTTTTGAGGGCTTGTTGGTCAAATGATTTTTTAACCACAGATAAAATTCGATATTCATATCTGTGCAAATCTGTGGTTAATGACCGCTGATTGTGGCAACAGATGTTACCGTCTGACACAAAGATAAAATCAAATGTAGGATGGAAACATCTCACATCACATTTTAGAATTATGTCGAATCTGTGTGTATCCGTACAAATCTGTGGTTAATTCTCTCTCTTATATTTCCTCTATAAATTACTAGGCAACACGAATCACCTTCCCGCTACTAGCAGGCAACAATAAATAAAAATTTCCTCTGCGAGCTCTATGTCTCAAACGCAATTTCTTGCCAGGAACACA
>Ga0160453_100056_pt1 | contig 121585 bp, 103 predicted proteins | sample HID1971K_E6MG_FD_108228 | JGI IMG/M metagenome (GOLD analysis project Ga0160453, IMG submission 108228) | Enriched millipede-associated microbial communities from UW Madison campus, WI, USA - HID1971K_E6 MG | ecosystem: Host-associated > Arthropoda: Insects > Digestive system > Unclassified ...
TATTTCAATAAAAGTTCAAATCGTTCGCTTGTCAGCACCTAGAAGATGGCCTCCAGCGAAAACGAGTAGCACAGCGTACGTTTTATGTACGTGAGCACACGCAAGCTTTTGTTGGAGAGCATATTCGCTGTCGAATCAACTTCGAAGCGCATCATCGTGATCACGAATGGATGAATTTGAACATCCATATTTCAATAAAAGTTCAAATCGTTCGCTTGTCAGCACCAAGAAGATGACCTCCAACGAAAACGAGTAGCACAGCGTACGTTTTATGTACGTGAGCACACGCAGGCTTTTGTTGGAGAGCATATTCGCCGTGGAATCAACTTCGAAGCGAATCATCGTGATCACGAATGGATGAATTTGAACATCCATATTTGAATATCTTTATTTTTTGTTTGCTTCTTTTAGATTAGTCATCCAACCCTCAAGGAACGCATCACTAGTACCCCAACCAGATATTACATCACCAAGAGTATCCATTTTCACAGGTTCAGCGGCTGCTTTTAGATCAGACTGCTTAATTATATTAGCATCTAGATTATACGTCGCTGGTGTTTCTTCACCTGCTAGCTTTTTAGCTGCAAGACGAACAGTAATAGCTCCAATTAACTTAGGATCTACAGCTGCAGTTGAAACCCATGGGCTGTTCTCTTCTTGAATAGCTTCTAAATCAGGATTAGAAACATCAATACCGAAGATTTTTACTTCTGTACGACCAGCTTCTACTAATGCACGGTGTGCACCGATTGCGAACGCATCCCAAGTTGCAAAGATTGCATCAAGTTCACCTTTTGGATATTTAGAAAGTAACGTAGCTACTGCATTTTGTGTATCAACAGAAGTATTATCATTTGCTACGCCAAAACGATCTAACTCAACAATACCAGGATTAGCAGCAAGAACTTCTTGATATACTGCATTACGACGAACCATTGGTGGGAAACCATCTACCCATAAATATAAGATATTTGCTTCGCCGCCAGTTTCGGCTACTAGATGCTCAAGTGCGAACGTTGCTAATGATTCATCATTTTGTGAAGTAGATGTTACACCTTCAATAGTTGTAAGTCCTTCAATAGAATCAAATGCAACAACTTCAATTCCTTTGTCACGTAGTGCTTGTACTTCTTCAACTGTTGCTTCATCATCACCATGAGAAATGATTACCGCATCTATATCTTCATTAGCAGCTTGCTCAAGCGCTTCATGGAATTTCAACGTATCTCCTTGCGCTGAAAATACATCTACTTTGAATCCAAGAGATTCTCCTTCTTGCTTAGCGCCCGCTAAAAACTGAGCAGTATGATCGTCACCACCGATTTTTCGGATGACTTTAATTTTAATATCTCCCTTGTCTACCAAAGCAGCAGGAAGGTTCTCAACTTGTTGCTTACCAGTAGTCACGCTATTATTCCCTTCGCCACATGCAGTAACCACCAAAGCAACAACCAATAGTAATACGATTGATGAATAGAATTTACTAAATTTCATTTATATCTCCCCTTTGTATGTAATGATAATCAACTAATACATAGTAATCCTATCGGATTTGTTTATTTAAGTCAATACTATTTATGCAATAATATGACAATAGTTTCGTTTTATAGATTAGTAGACATATATTTTCCGTTGATATTCGACAAAACCAATGCATGATCTATCTAAACTAGTATTTTTTTAGCAGTCCATACTAGGTTTCGACGGTTAAAGTATAGAAACCCCTGTAACTATACTTATTTCATACAAAAACACTTACATTTCTTATTATTCTTTATTATACAAATATTTATGACAATTGTATTATAATCTAACTCCGTACATTTTTATAGTTTTAAAATGAAAAACAAGAGAAAAACATATAGTTTATCTCTTGTTACAATAATTTATTGAGTTATTGTTCGGGTTTTACTGAGTAATTTACATTATTTCTTAATTCCTATTCATTCAATAATGTTACAGCTTGAGCGTTAGAGATCACTTGCTCTTTATTTTTACATCCTGGAATTACAGCAGTAACGGCTTCGTTTTTCAAACACCATGCTAATGCCCAGCTCGCCATATCTACGCCAGCTGGCACTTCCTCTTGAGCTATTTTTTCCACTTCTAACAAGCGAAGTGCGGTTTGCTCAGCATCATGTCGATGACGAACATCATTACTACTAAAGCTTGCACCTGGCTTATACTTACCACTTAGATAGCCACTTGCTAGAGGAACACGAGCTAACATACCAAGATCTTGCGACTTACAAGAAGGAAACACCTCTAGTTCAGGAGCACGATCAAGGCGATTATATACTGCTTGAATCGTTTTCGCACCTACCGTAGTCGCATTTTCTACTTGATGCATATTATTATTTTTACCAATTGATAATCCAAGATGACGAATTTTCCCTGCTTGGATCTGTTTATCAAGCGTCGTCCATAATTGATCGTTATCAAAAGCGCTATCTGGACCAGAATGGAATTGATACAGATCAATATAATCCACTTGCAATGCTTTCAATGAAGCATCTAATTGCTTAAGTACACTTTGCTCATCATATCGATCAGTACGTGAGAAGATGGAATGGAACTCATGTCCGAACTTCGTAGCAATAATCCAATCTTCACGATTACGACGACTTATATAATTACCGATGAATTGCTCAGATAGATGATCACCGTAACATTCCGCAGTATCAATTAGATTGATACCTAGATCATGTGCTTGATCTAGTATCTGATCCACCTCTGGTTGCGTATAATCAATTCCCCATTCACCACCGAATTGCCAAGTACCAAGTCCAATAACAGAGACATTCAAGTCAGTACTACCCAGTCTTCTATACTTCATAATCTTTACCTCCTAAAACTTTTCATTAGAATCAGAGTTACTACCTTGCGATGAAAAGTTACATCGAAAGCATTCCCTAAAACTTTTCATTAGATTCAGAGTTACTACTTCGCGATGAGAAGTTACATCGGAAGCATTCTCTTTAACTTTCACCTTGTTTGCGTCTACAGAACATCATCGCATTGACAGGTTAACATATGTTCTATTACAGTATAACCCTTCGGTAATTCGACAGATACTACCCACTACTCTTGATGTGAATTTTTTGCTTCATCAATCTTACGATCTAGCTCAGCTGTGTACTGAGCTAATTGCTCTTCTGTCCATCCAAGTTCAGCATTCATCGCACTTAATACGGGCTCACGCCATGTAATAACATCATTAATACGGAAGAACATATCGCCCGTTCTACGAATAAAGTAATCTACCGGTTTAGCTGCCATTTCATATCTCATAGCATATTGCAACATAATGGCAGGCAGTTCTGTAAGCCCAAATGATTTACCCCAGACTACTGATTCCTTAGCTAAATCAAACACGATTGGCACGTTACTACCAAAGCGTCTAGCGAGTAGTATTGCGAGTTCCTTTGATAGTCCTTGTTGTACACCAACTGCAACTTGAGCTTGAACATACGCTTCCATTTTAGCTGAACCACCAAAATCTCCACCTGAAATCGGTATGTGACGAGTAGAGGTATGATTAGGTAATTCCTTCAGTCCATCCGCTTTCATGAGTTCTACAGTTTTATTAACAACATCTTCTGCCATTTTGCGGTACCCAGTTAATTTACCGCCTGCAATAGAAATTAAACCTGATTCTGATACAAAAATTTCATCACGGCGTGAAATTTCAGATGGGGATTTGCCTTCTTGTTGTATTAACGGTCTTAATCCTGCCCAGCTAGACTCAATATCTTGATCCGTTAGTTTCAATGATGGAAACATGTCATTAGCTACCGCTAACAAATATTTTCGATCAGTATCCGTTGTTACTGGATTGGCGGTATCACTCGTATAATTCGTATCTGTTGTGCCGAGATATGTTTTACCTTCACGTGGAATCGCGAATGCCATACGACCATCTGCTGTATCAAAATATATAGCCTGCTGCAGTGGAAAACGTAATCCATCAAATACAAGATGAACTCCTTTCGTTAATCGAAGGGTCTTGCCTTGCTTTGAACCATCCTGTTCACGTAATTCATCCACCCATGGACCTGTTGCATTAATAATTTTACTGGCATATAACTCATAGATTTTATCTGAAAGCAAGTCTCGAACTGCGACACCAATTATTATCTTTTGAGCATCATAAATTAGATATTCAGCTTTCGCATAATTAACTGCTATAGATCCAAGTTCTCTAGCTTTTTTCATCACTTCAATCGTTAACCGTGCATCATCGGTACGGTACTCAACATAATATCCGCCACCCTTCATGCCTTCGTTTTTCAATAGTGGCTCTTTCGCTAATGTTTGCTCGACATTAAGCATTTTACGACGCTCCGTTTTCTTCACACCTGCTAGAAAATCATACAATCTAAGCCCTATCGAGGTAGTGAATTTCCCCATTGATCCACCAGCATAAAGCGGTAATAACATCCACTCCGGAGTTGTTACATGAGGCCCATTCTCATATACGATTCCACGCTCTTTGCCTACTTCCGCGACAACAGCAATTTCGAGATTTTTCAAATAACGTAAACCGCCATGAACTAACTTCGTAGAACGACTCGATGTCCCTCCTGCAAAGTCCTGCATCTCGATCAGACCTAAGCTTAGCCCACGACTAGCTGCATCTAGTGCAATTCCCGCTCCTGTAATCCCACCACCGATAACTAAAACATCTAGTTTTTGAGCTGCCATTTGCTCTAAACTTTGTGTTCGATTAAACACGCTAAATGGTTCATTCATTGTCTGTCTGTTCATCATCTTATCTCCTCTGTTTCATAAATCTGTCCGTTCCCATAAGTCAAAAAAAAAAAGAGAAACCTCAGAAGCCGTTCCATAAAGGGCATTAAAGCCCATTTATGAACGGCATTCACGGTTTCTCCATATCTCCAACCATTATTAACTTGTCGTTAGTATATCATCATTATTCACAAAATGCCATGGCCGCCTTTACCGCACGTAACCAACCAGTGAATAATTTTTCTCGCTCTGCCTCATCCATATGCGGGAAAAATACTCTCTCAACTTTATGAATAGTAGCGATCTCTTCTTTACTACTCCAGAAGCCAACAGCTAAGCCTGCAAGGAAAGCTGCGCCAAGTGCTGTTGATTCACTAATGAGTGGTCGTTCAATAGCAACACCTAGAATATCACTTTGGAATTGCATAAGGAAGTTATTATGAATTGACCCACCATCTACAGCCATGCTTGTTATTTTGTACCCTGAATCTTTTTCCATTACAGCAAGTAATTCACGTGATTGATAAGCTAAAGATTCGAGTACTGCTCTTACAATATGCTCTTTACTTGTACCACGTGTTAACCCGAATATCGAGCCACGGACATCACTATTCCAGTACGGTGTTCCAAGCCCAACAAATGCAGGAACGACATATACTCCTTCGGAAGAATTGACGCTTAATGCCATTTCTTCTGTCTGCGAGGCATGCTCAATAATTTGTAATCCATCTCGGAGCCACTGTATAGCTGCGCCCGCTATAAACACACTGCCTTCTAGTGCATATTCTAGCTTACCATCTACTTCCCAAGCTATCGTCGTCAGCAAACCATGCTCCGATGAAATTGGTGTTGCTCCCGTATTCATCAACATAAAGCATCCTGTACCATATGTATTCTTCGTATTTCCTACACTAAATGCGCTCTGTCCGAACAGTGCAGCTTGTTGATCTCCCGCTACACCTGCGATAGGAATGGAGTGTCCAAGAACATGTTCATCCAAATATCCATATACTTCTGAAGATGCCTTAACTTCCGGAAGCATACTTACAGGAACATTTAATAAGTGCAGTAGCTGTTCATCCCATGAACGGCTGTAAATATTGAACATTAACGTTCGTGAAGCATTCGACACATCTGTAATATGTACCTTTCCACTGGTCATATTCCAAATTAACCATGTATCAATCGTACCAAATAGTAATCTCCCTTGCTCCGCAAGTTCACGAGCACTATTAACATGATCAAGTATCCATTTTACTTTAGTTCCTGAGAAGTAAGGGTCAATAACAAGCCCTGTTTTCTGACGGAATTCATTCTCATACCCATCTGCTTTAAGTTGCTCACATATATTAGCTGTCTGACGAGACTGCCATACTAATCCATTATAAATTGGCTTGCCCGTTACTTTATCCCATATGACTGTCGTTTCACGTTGATTGGTAATCCCAATAGCTTCAATCTGATCAGCAGTGATATTAGATTTCTCAACTACTTTTCGCATCACATTTAGCGTTGATTCCCATATGAAAGTAGCATTCACTTCAACATGACCTGGATGTGGATAGATAAGTGGAAGTTCTTCCTGTTCCATAGCAACAATTGTACCTTGCTTATCAATTAGTAATGCACGAGTACTTGTTGTCCCTTGGTCAATTGACATGATATATTTCGTCATGCTTATCCCTCCATCAAAGTATCGTAATATAAAAAAGTGCTAACTTTATCTCATCCAAAGTTGTTTCCTTGAAGTCGTTATCGCCGTTGCACCTGCTTGCAGGGCTTCATTAACATGTTCCGTTGTACGGATAAGACCGCCCGCTATAACAGGAATTCCAGTATGCAGCTTCACTTCACTAATAATCTCAGGCATAATACCTGGAAGTACTTCGATGAAATCTGGTCGGGTTTTCTCTAACAGTCGATACCCTCGTTCGAGCGCATCAGAATCAAGTAGAAACATCCGTTGAATAGCAACTAAGCCCCTTTGCTTCACTCTCATTACTACATTTGCTCTTGTAGATATAATACCTGTCGGTCTAATCGTTTGACACAAAAAATCAGCGGCATACTCATCATTTTTCAGACCATCAATGAGATCAGCATGAAGAAAAATCTTTTTTCCATGCTGCCTAATAAGTTCTACCGTACTTTGCAGTTGACCCATATGCCCGCCTAATAGCACCATATAAGTATTAGATGATGCTAGCACCTCTTCGACGTCTTTCGGTTTGTGGACGGCAGGTAATACAGATTGATTGAGTTCCAGTGACATGTTGTTACCTCCTCTTCCATCATCTGTTTTCCTACTTAGCAACATTATATATTGCGCCTTATCTACTCGTATAGTCTATAGCGTTAATCTACAGCAACATATTACAATAATTCTATTCTACTCGTAAATTCGTAGTCACAATCATTCCTTACCACTGTATTCCACCTACATGATATTAACTAACAAAAAAACTTAGGTTCACGATTTTTTCGTGAACCTAAGTTTTTTAGCAGATTAACAATTGAGATAGCATCAATTATTGAAGTTACAACTAACTTTTCACCCTATCTATGGTTTCCATATACGATAATTTCCACTTAAAGCAAGTATCGCAAAAATGTAAATACAGTTATCATAGTAGCGACGATCACCCGTGCGTATTGGGGTATTCCAAAGTAATTCCACTGCTGACTTCGCATGTTCACCACTTGCGGCAATTGAAGCAACAGCATTCGTTGCTAACAGACCGACTGGATGTAATGATTTCTCATCAAATGCTTCTCCTTCGATCGAATACCTACGATAATCATCAGGCGATTTATCAGAAAAGAAGGCTTGAATTCGATTAGCAATATCAACTTGACGTTCGTCTACTCCGTACCACAAATAATCTAATCCGATATTTGCCGCTACGCGGTAAGAATCGCTGAAGAAATGACCGAATCCACGAATGTGATTAGGTGTTCCATCGTAGAAAGCATATTCTGCTGCTAATCCTGTGACAGGATGTGAACTAATATTAATATAATCACGGCTAGCCTCCGCCGCTTCCTTCCAAAAAATTCGATCCTCTTCATTGGCCCACAGTGCAAATAACTCATAGAAATGCGGTAGGTGATAAGAAGGATCAGAAAATTCAACTTCAGGAACGAACTTAATTAACTTGTTTTCCAAATTCCACATTGTAAATCCTGGTTGTTGTTGATGTAAACATGTGTGCAATATATTTCTTGCTTGCTGACTATAGTTATATGGTGCTTCTAGGTCGCCCCATCGATGTGAAGCAAAGAATAATGCCATAGCGAAAAATTCTTCACCATCAGGAGCTGGTCCGTGTGCATTACGTGTGCCATCTGGTTGACAAGACCATGCAAAATATCCTTGATGTAGCCCTTCTGTCATGTACATAAAACTATGAGTCCAATTCCATAATCGATCAAAGATATCTTTACGATCATATTGAACCGCCATCATCATCCCATAGGACATACCTTCTGAACGAACATCATTATTTCCTGTATCTAGTAAATAGCCTTTATCATGACCTAATTCATAATATATTTTCGTAGCTTCGTCTTCACCGAACAAAGCGTCCCATGTTGATTGTACTCGCTCATTAATTGCTTCTTCGCTATAGCCATATTCAGCAAACACATTACGATACTGATTACTTTCAAATGCCGCTTGCTTATTTACAGTTGTCATCAGTCATCATCCATTTCTACAATAAAAGTTGTTTCACTCATTATATAAAACGTTCTCACATAACATAACGGAGTAAATCTTATATTCTACAGTGAAAACCTTATGTCTTATCGTATAGAGTTAACCTTTTACACCGCCAACCATCATTCCTTTAACAAAATACTTTTGGAGGAATGGATAAACCATAATGATAGGTACCGATGCAACGATTGTCATTGTGGCACGAATAGCGGTTGGTGTCACTTTACCTGAGTTTTGACCAGCTGAGGTAAAATCAACTGAAGTAGAAGTCATCGAAGCATTAGAGTTTTGTAATATTTTTTGCAACTCATACTGTAATGTACTTAATTCCACGGTTGAGGAATTATATAGAAACACATCAAACCATGAGTTCCATTGATAAACACCACTGAACAGAGCCACCGTAGCTAGAACCGGAACACATAACGGCAATACGATACTGAAAAAGTTACGGTATTCACCTGCTCCATCAATTCTTGCAGACTCTAGTATGCTATCAGGCAATCCTTCGATAAACGATCTAATAATGATGAGATTGAAAACTCCAATAATTCCTGGGAAGATATATACCCAGAATGAATCCAGTAAATTCAAATCCCGAATAAGTAAGAAGTTAGGAATAAGACCACCATTAATATACATCGTTAAGATGAATGCTATCGTCACGAATTTACGTAATACAAATTCTTGTCTACTAATAGCATACGCGACAATAGCCGAGCAAAATACCGTTGTCACTGTTCCGATAATTGTACGTAAAGCTGATATTAATGTAGCATTGAAGATAGTATCTTCGGATAATATATACCGATAATTTTCTAGCGTAAATATACGCGGTAATAAGTAAATTCCTCCACGTATAGAATCTTTAGGGTCATTAAATGAAACCGCCAATGTATTAAGGAATGGATATAACGTTACGATCATTAACAATGTTAATAATACATAATTGACATAATCAAAAATTTTATCACCTTTAGAATAATTTGTCCGCATGATAACTACCTACCTTCTAGTAAAGTCTTGCTTCTCCCAATCTCTTAGAGATATTGTTGGCAATAAACAACAATATGAAGCTTACAATTGTCTTAAACATTCCCGCTGCGATAGATAGAGAGAAATTACCTTGCGATATACCATATTTTAAGACGAATATGTCTATATTTTCAGAATAATCGACGTTCATACCATTACCCAATAAGTATTGTGGTTCGAATCCTGACTCCATTAAGTAGCCAATATTCATAATTAGTAGAACAACAATTACCGATTTAATACCAGGCAGCGTAATATGCCACATTCTTTGAAATCTTCCAGCCCCATCAATTTCAGCCGCTTCATATTGTGAAGGATCAACCATTGTCATTGCTGCTAGATATACGATCGTATTCCATCCTACATCCTTCCATACAGTCGCTGATCCGAATATCCCCCAGAAATATTCCCCAATACCGAGGAAAAGTATATCTTCCTTAATAAATCCAAATCGCATTAAGAGATCATTAATAATTCCATCTGGCGATAGTGTAGTCTGAACAATTCCTGCTGCAACTACCCATGATATAAAGTGAGGTAAATAGCTGATCGTCTGCACAAGACGTTTAAACGCCATGACTCTTATCTCGTTAAGTAATAATGCTAATATAATAGCAGTTACAAACCCTAATACTAGATTAATACCGCTCATTGCTAAAGTATTTCGTAAAACTCTCAAGAAACGCTCATCTTCAAATAGAAATCTGAAATGCTGTAGTCCTACCCACTCTTGCTCTCCAAAGCTCTTGGCAGGTTTGAAATTTTGAAATGCTATCGTCCAACCCCAAATGGGTAAATATTTGAATATAAATAACCATATTAAAAATGGTATCGTCATTACTAATAAGGCATGCTGTTGAATACATTTTTTCAAAAATAATTGAATGGCCCCTATTGGCTTTGGACGGCGCTCTACTATGTCTAGTTTACTCATTCCCGTCACTCCTCACTATGATTACTCAGGTTGAAAGAAGGGACCGTTGCGATGGAAATAATTCTCATCGCATGGTCCCACAATTCATCTACTACTTCGAACCATCAATAATCTTCTTAACTTCAGTTGTTACAAAGTTCTCATACCCTGCAGTATCAAGCTTATTGAATTCTGCAGTAAACTCATCCCAGTTACTATCGAATTTGCTAGGAGGGTCAAGCACTAATTTCGGGAAATACTTACGAGTTAATTCAGTCTTTTTCGTTTCATAGATTTGTTCTGCGGATCCTTGTTCTTTCGCAATACCCCAAGCAGGGAACCACGGACGATCATCTGGTGCAGCAAACATTTCTGAATAAGTTTGAACACCATAAGCAGCTAGAATCGTTTTATCTTCTTCAGTCAAACTCATTTGGAATACTTCTGGTTGCAATCCAGGTGCAACAGCATTACCATCTGCAAGTGTTGAGTTAGTTCCGTATTGAGGCCAGTTCCAATCAAAGTATTTGAAACCAAAAGTTTCACGGAATGGTTCATCTATTTTCTTAATTTGTTCTTCTGTACGGTAGAAGCGACCCTCTTCGTTGACTTCATATGTTTCGCCTTGAATACCCCAGCTTTTCATTATTTGATTCTCTTCTTTTAGCAAATTATCGATGAATTGAATAATACGTTCTGGATCTTGTGCACTAACCGTAATACCCATACCACGGTTTTTAACGAAACCAGGAGGATCTAGATATTGATCCTTTTCTCCGTCAAATGTAACAGGTAGTGGGAAGTATACTAGATCATCTTGCGTAGGATCAGCTTTTGCTGCATCTTTCAAGACGTTTTGGGCATTCCCGATTTGCCAACCATAATCAAAGAATCCAATTACTTTACCAGAAGATAATTTAGCTAAATATTGATCATAGTTATCAATGAATGAAGCTTTATCGAATAAACCTTCAGCATTCAATTCATTCAGTAATTTCATATAACGTTTTGTGTCATCATTGTTAGCATAAACTTTTGCTTCAAATGTACTCATATCCACCGTTACTTCACCATCATTCGGATATCCCGCAAGATGCATTGGAGGGTTAGTCGTTGCAAAGAATCTCCAGTCATGTGTTAGTGAAATAAATCCAGTTAGATCTTCACTCTCATGTTTTTTCTCATAGTCACGAATTAATTGGAAGTACTGATCAATTGTTTTAATTTCCGGATAGCCAGCTTCTTTCAAGACGCCACGTTGTACCCAGAAAGCACCTTGGTTAATGTTGGGATCTGGTATGAATTCACCAACAACGTTAGAGAATGGTAAGAACATTATTTTTCCATCTTTATCTTTCATTAGATCGAAGTATGGACCGTATACACGTTTAATATTAGGACCATGTTCTTCGATAAGATCCGTTAAGTCGATAAAACCACCTGCACCTAATACTTCGTCAATCGCTGCATCAGGGATTAAGACATCAGGATATTTTCTAGAAGCATTCATTGTACCAATCTTCGTGTTCAAATCTCCCACTAGATTTTCAATCTTGAAGTTTACTCCTGTTTGATCTTCTAGTATTTTACCAATCGTAGTTTCATTTGTATTAATATCTTTAGCTGCGCCTGCACCATTGAAGTAAGTAAACGTTACTTTATCTAGAGGTTTTTCTTCTGGGTCTTTTCCTTCTACTTCTTTCGAGCCGTTATTAGTTGGATTAGTCGTGGTATTACCTTTTTCTCCACTATTTTTACTTCCACATCCTGTTACTACTAACATGATTGCTAGTAGCAGTAATGTGGCCACACGTACTGATGATCTCTTTTTCATAGTACTTCAGCCCCTTTGATTAATTTGTAAGCACTTTCATTATAGCTTGCTAGGGTCGCTGAAATCAGTGTAGTAACTATAGATTCTAATATAAAAATTTAAGTTATTTATACTCTGCTGGTAAGATAATATGAATAGATGTGCCAACCCCATTGGCACTACTAATCTCGAAATGAAATTGTTTACCATAAATAAGTTTTAAGCGGTACAGTACATTTTGTACCCCAATTCGTTCTCCAAGATCAGCATTTTCCGTTAAGTAGGAGTAAATTTTCATTCGCTGCTCATCGGACATACCTGCTCCATTATCATCAATTCGGAAATGTAATTCATCATTCAATACTTCGATAGTAATATTTACTATTCCACCTTGCTTAACTTTTTCGATACCATGAATACAAGCATTCTCTACAAAAGGTAAGTATATTAATTTTGGCACAACGCATTTCTCAGCAGACGGATCAACGTTAATATTGTATTCTAATCGATCAGCAAAGCGATAATGTTGAATTTCCAGGAAACACGAGATAAATTCAACTTCTTCTATTAAAGAAACTTTATCCCTTCTCCAAGTTAATGAACTACGGAATAATTTCGCCATATTATGAATGATTTTGGCTGTTTCGATCTCCTTTTTCATAATACTTCTCATTCGAATCGTTTCTAGCGCATTAAATAGAAAATGAGGATTGATCTGACTTTGAAGTGCATTAAGCTGTGCATATCTTTGTTCTAGCTCCATATCTTTTTCTTTAATATCTGCTACATATACATCATTAATTAAGCTACCAATTTGCAATGACATACGATTAAATTCACTCGTTAATTGCCCTATTTCGTCTCTCGATTCACGCTTCGTAATGACATCAAAATGCTGTTTTTTGACACGTTTCATATATTTCAGAATAAAACCGAGGCGAGTAGTAATCGAGCGTGAAATGATAATTATTATTATACTTGCGACAATGATATTAACTACTGCAATCCACAGTACAAAGTGCCGTGAAGATTGAACCTCTTGTAATATCTCACTTTTAGGTACTAGCGCAACCAAACGCCAATCTTTTAATGGATCTGCATCAAAGCTTTCATTTTGAAACGTGTACAGATCATTATTCTTCGATAGATTATTGATTGATATTTTTTCAGAGATCCAATCAATATCTGTATCTGTAGTAAATTGAATGATCCCTTGAGGATCTACGAGATAAGTATGACCTGGAACATTTAAATTCGATAAGATGGACGCAATCGAATTCGTTTTCAATTCAATTTTCAATACTTTATCCCATGTACTGTAGGAATCGTAATAATCCATAACGCGAAGAATACTGAAGCTATCACTTGGTTCTTCAATTTTACCAGAAAGAATACTATCTTCTCTCGGTGAACGTACAAAGACAGGCTCACTTGAAGTTCGTTGATCTAGAGCAAGAAACCAAGGTTTCAGCTTGACGTTGTCAGATAAGTACCCAATACTTCCAGAATGAAGCACCATTGGATTATTAACATAAAACTTAATATTTTGCACTGAAGTATACACGGGCGTATAACTATTTATCATTCGCCGCAAATAATTATCATATGCTTCTACGAAATCCGCTGGATTATTGTATTGTTCATCAAGTAACGTGTACAAATTATTATCTGTGTAAAATATATAGGAGACACTAACCGCTGCTTCTATTTGCATCCAAAATTCATTATGCACTTGCTGCAAACTAATATGAATGTCATCCATTCGTTGTTCACGTACATTGTTACTCATCACATTGTAGAAAATAACGTTGGTTAAAATAATTGGAATAAATACGCAACAAATATAGAGCATAAGAAACTTGTTACGCAACCGCATATCATCTAGTCGTGGAAATAGTTTTTCTTTTCTAAATAATCTCAGTTCATTCACCTACAATACTATGAAATGTTTGTCGATATGCTGTCGGTGATAATTTCTCTATTTTTTCAAATTGCGCTACAAAATACTCTGGATGGTTGAAGCCTACTTTTTCAGCAACTTCATAGATACGCAAATCTGTTTGACGCAATAACTTCTTAGCCTCATTAATTCTTAATTGCAATAAGTAATCATTGAAGTAGATATCATATGTTTTTTTGAATAATTGACCCAAATAGACGGGATTAATATAAAACTGTGCTGCTATCGTTTTTAAACTGATCTGATCTGCATAATGTTGATCAATATATTTCTTAATACGTTGTATACCGCCTTTTGACATTTCTTTGCGTTCTTCCGCAATAGATGAACCACATTCCAATAAAAACGTTAATATTAAATTTCTCAAGCTTAACCATTCAATATTGTAGTGATCCCAAGTCAATACAGCATGAAGCTTAGCCAATCGTTTTTTGTCTATTTCCATCTCATGTAATATTTGCAAACAATCTGCCACTAACTTGTGCAGACTAGCTTTAATTGCCTCAATGGAACAATATTCTTCACTAAAACGTGAAAATAATCGGTCCAACTCCTTTGTAATACGCTGCTCATCATTTTCCTCCATCTCCTGAAGTAACTGTTTATAATGATCTGCTGGAAGCATGATATGTCTAAGCGTACAACTAGTAAAATCATTGTAGTCAAACAATTGTCTGCCATCGTAATACTTGAATTGCTGCACGTATTCAGCAGCTTCATACGCCTCTTTCAAAAAATTAATTCCTTGGCAAACGGGGCTATAGTAGAGGTGAATAGTACCTTGCTCTAGTAACGACAGCTTCCGATGCATTTGTTTCATTAATGATGAAATTGAACTATGATTCTTGAGCCAAGATCGCTTAATAATAAAACCTAACTTTCCTTGTTGCGGATATAAATATTGCGATTCAAACTGAGGCAGTAGTTCACTAATTATTTCGAGATATTTTTGCAGTTGGTCAATTTGATGCGTATCTCTACTTTTTATTATTGGGTAACGATTATTTTCTAGAAACACGAAATAATATTGCTCCGTTATTTGTAATTTTAAACTCGAATAATAATTTATTAACTGAGCGTTAGTTGGTTGTTCCTGTAAGATGATATTGATCAATTCTTCGTGATGATGCATAAGTGAATGTCTCGAGTGTTTCTTTTCACTTTGCAATTTAACTGCTATTTCCAAGAGGCTATTCTCAAGAATTTGTTCATCAATTGGTTTCAATAAAAAGTCACATACGCCATACTTCACTGCTTGCTGAGCATATTTAAACTCATCGTAACCGCTTACAATAATAAATTTAGTTTTCAACTTTGCTTCATGCACAACTTTATGAATCAATTGCAACCCGTCACATTCAGGCATTCTAATATCTGTAATGACGACATCAGGTTGATGCTCTACAATATAATGGAATGCATCCTCTCCATTATCTTGTTCGCCAATAACTTCATATCCACATGATTCCCAATCGATTATCGCTCGTAAACCTTGCCGAAAGAATAACTCATCATCAACTAATAAAATTCGATACAAGCGCCTCACCCCCACCATTAGACTACTATAATATGGTATTAATGCCAACAACAAAGAAAGAGTCGATATGAAAATTAAGGTTTGCCTTAACTTAAATACCGACTCTATCAGAATAATAATATATTAATGCATCTAATTATTACTTAACATCGCTACTGGTCTTTCGCAGCTATACGCAACTTCATAATGACGACCTTCAGCAGAAGCGATATGGAAACCATGCATAATTTCAAGTACTTGTAATGCTAGTTCCCCACTCGCGCGATGAGGACGATTTTCTTGAATTGCTTTTGCCATATCTAGTAAACCAACACCACGATCATTACCGCCATATGGATGCGTCAACTCAACTTCTTCAAATTGATCACTACCTGACCTGCGCAGCTTAACTGGTCCACTAAATGTGTTTGGATCCGGAACAATGATCGAACCTTCACTTCCGTAAATTTCAATATTAGGTAACGAACTTCCACCTTTAACGTCAAAACTGGTAACAAGAGTTGCCGTCGCTCCACTTTCAAAATCTACAATACCATTAATATGCGTCGGCGTTTCTACTTGAATCATTTCGCCATATTGTGGCTCACTAGTAATTTTACGCTGAGGGTAAGAAATTACTGCTGATCCGGTTACACGTGTAATTGGACCAAGTAATGTTATAAATGCTGATAAGTAGTAAGGACCCATATCGAACATCGGACCCGCTCCTTTTGCATATAAGAACGAAGGATTAGGATGCCAACTTTCTGGTCCGCCCGATAACATAAAGGCATTGGCTGCAATAGGTTGTCCAATTGCACCATCATCAATAAGTTTTCGACAAGTTTGAATGCCCGCACCTAGCACCGTATCAGGTGCTACTCCTACGCGAAGCCCAAGCTGCCTAGCCTTAGCAACTATCCGTTGTCCATCTTCAACCGTAACAGCCAAAGGCTTCTCAGAATACACATGTTTTCCTGCATCAAGTGCAGCTAGGCTAATACTTGCATGTACTTGTGGGATTGTTAAATTCAACACGATATCAATATCGGGATCAGCTAATAGTTGCTCTGTTGTTAATACTTTTTCAACATTATATTTATCAGCTTTAGATTGCGCTAATTCCACATTCAAATCTGCTAATGCTACGATTTCAAGTTCTTCATAATGAACACAATTTACTAGATAGGCATCACTTATATTACCGCAACCAATAATCCCCACTCTTACCTTTTGCACGTTATGTTCCCCCACAAACTAGAATCAATTTAACAAGAATTTTTACATTACATCCTTATTATAACTACACTTTACTCGCATTTTGCAATTTCAACAATAACTTCTACAGCTTTTTGCATCGTATCAATGGATACGAATTCATATTTACCATGGAAATTCTCTCCACCTGCAAATATATTCGGTGTAGGCAAGCCCATATAAGATAATCGTGATCCGTCAGTTCCACCACGAATTGGCTCTACGATTGGTGTAATACCAACTTTAGTCATAGCTTCGAAAGCACGATCTACAATCTCCATACGAGGTTCAATCTGATTACGCATATTATAATAACTATCCGTAATTTCAATTTTCACACTACCCTCGCCAAATTTTTGCTCAATTTGTTTGCCAACATCAGCTATGAATTGCTTGCGCTCTTCAAATGTATCTTGATCGAATTCTCTAATAATATATTGTAGTGTCGTCTCTTCAACGCCACCTTCTATTCCACTAAGATGATAGAAACCTTCATAACCATCTGTATGTTCTGGCGTTTCGTACTCAGGCATTACAGATTGAAATGCGTGTGCAATACGGGTAGCATTAATCATCTTTCCTTTAGCAGTACCTGGATGAACACTACGTCCAAAGCAGGTTACCGTAGCACTTGCAGCATTAAAGTTCTCATATTGCAATTCCCCAAGTGGTCCACCATCCATCGTATAGGCATACTCTGCACCGAATGCTTCTACATCGAACAAATCAGCGCCACGACCGATTTCTTCATCAGGTGTAAAACCTACTTTTATTGTGCCATGCTTGATTTCTGGATGCTCTAGCAAATAAGCCATTGCAGTTACAATCTCTGCAATACCTGCTTTATCATCTGCACCAAGCAATGTATTCCCATCAGTCGTAATTAATGTCTGGCCGCTATATTTCAGTAGTTCTGGAAACTGTTTGGGTGATAATACGATTTGTTGTGAGTAATTCAACACAATATCTGTACAATCATAATTTTCGACAATTTGAGGGTTTACATTGAATCCCGTTAATTCCGTTGCAGTATCCATATGGGCAATGAAACCAATAGTCGGTGTGGGGATATCTGAATTCGCCGGTAATGTCGCCATTACATATCCATTGTCATCTAAAGTAACATCTGATAGCCCAAGCTCCTGTAATTCTTCTGCTAGTTGTTTGGCTAACATCATTTGTCCTCCAGTAGATGGACATGTTGCAACATTTGGATCCGCTTGTGTTCCTACTTTTACATATGAGATGAATCGTCTTAATAATTGTTCTTTCATAGTCAGTACTCCTCAAAACTTTATTTTTTCTCGATGTCATTGTGTTCTAGTATTGCACTATAAGTATGGAATAGCACCATTTATGTCGTTCACTATTAATACTAATTGTACAACTTCTATATCCATTAGTGAAATATAACGATAGCTTCTTCTAATTGGTTATATTTTACTACCAATCATCAGAAGCTATTCGTCATTTCAATTAAGTAATGCAATTTTCTTGTACGTACTAATAAATTGGTTGGCATCATTAATAGTTAACGGCTTGCTATAATAGTACCCTTGAGCTTCTTGACAGTTCAATTGATTCAAAAATTCAACTTGTTCTATGGTCTCTACCCCTTCAGCAATAACCGAAATACCCATGTGATTGGCGATATCTAGAATCGTACGAATAATGACTTTATTATTCTCATTTAAGTTTCTGACGAATGATTGATCAATTTTCAAACGATCAATGGGAAACTGACTAAGATAGCTAAGTGAACTATAACCCGTTCCAAAATCATCGATACTAATACTTACTCCCAGTTGCTTGATTTTGTCCAAAACTATGATAGAATATTGTGCATTTTGAGCGACACTTTCTGTTATTTCAAGTTCTAAATATTGTGAAGGAAGCGCAGTATCTAATAAAATTTCAGATATTAAAGCTGGGAAATCATCATGCATGAATTGCTTCAAACTTATATTTACGGCCACATTAATATCTGTAATCCCTTGCTCATACCAACTCTTCATCTGACGACACGCCTCTCTTAATACCCATTCTCCGATTGGTACAATAAGATTAGTTTCTTCGGCAATATGAATGAAACGATCAGGAGCAATCATTCCTTGAGTACGATGATTCCATCTTAATAAAGCTTCCATTCCAATGAGTTTATTACTACTCAAATTAACTTTAGGTTGATACCATAATTCCAATTCATCTTTTTCAATAGCACGACGCAAATCCCGCTCTAGTTCAAGGCGAGTAGAAATTGCATGATGTAATTCTAAGGTGAAAAATTGATAATTGTTTTTCCCCTTTTCCTTTGCTACATACATCGCTGCGTCTGCATTACGTATTAATTGATCAATCGTTGTCCCATCTTGCGGAAACATACTAATACCAATACTAGGTGAAATATACACTTCCGTTCCATTAATGATAAATGGATCTGCCATATCTTTGATGAGCAGTTCTGCCACCCGCCCTACTTCAGCATGATTTGCATTTTCAAGATACATCGTGAATTCATCTCCACCTTGCCGCGAAACATAACCTAATCCCTTTAACTTACCTAATAACCTCAAAGCGACACTTTGAAGCAACTTGTCTCCGGAGGAATGTCCCATTGTATCGTTAACCGTTTTGAATCGATCTAAATCCATAAACAGCACAGCAACTTTACTTCCTTTTTCTTGCGCAGTATGAATAACATCAGTAAGTGCTCTATTGAATGAAGTTCGATTAGGAAGATTCGTTAGTGAATCAAAATGAGCCATCACATGAATCGTTTCCTCTGCTTCTTTACGCTCTGTGATATCAATCATAGATCCTACTACTTCAATAACGACCCCTTGCTCTATGACTGGCGATAACGAAATATAGTAATATTTGTTACCGTATTGCATCTCGAATTGATGACTTTCCCCCTGGAATGCCTCTTCAAAATATTGTTCCACATGATGAAACTGGTCTTTCCAAACTTCTTTAATCCATATGTTTTCAACTTGTTCTGTTGTAATATCGAGTAGTTCAGCTATTCTGCCTTCACTTAATGTGAATATTATTCTCTGATCTAGATCACGGGTTAGTTTGAAGATACAATTTTGCAAGTTTTTGATCGTACGGCGAAAATCATGTTGCAACACTTTAGCTAACTTCGTTTCGGCAATCACTCGATCGGAAATATCCGATCGAATGGAGACATACTGATATGGTTTCCCTTGATCGTCAAGAAAAGGAACGATCGTAGTATTCATCCAATAGTAGCTGCCATCCTTCGCGCGATTTTCTACTTCTCCACGCCATACATTACCTTGCATAATTGTATTCCACATCTCTGCAAAAAATTGCTTAGGATGGTGTTTCGAATTAATAACTCTATGCGTTTTCCCTATTAATTCATGCCTACTATATTTGGAAATATGACAAAACATATCATTAACATATGTAATAACTCCATTTGCATCTGTCACAGCAATGATAGATGCTGCGTCAAATGCATCCTTCATATCTATTAAATTTCTTAATTGTTCATCGTACTTCAAATCATCATGAATAAGATTAGTCCGATCTTGTGCCATGATTATATAGACTGATTGTACATCCGCATTCTTATTCTCAACTGAAATCGTTACTTCAACTTTTGCAAGTAACTTCTCGGATTGGAAATACAAGAGATATCCATTCCAGTGACCAACTTCATTCACTGATTTCCATACATCTATCCAATCTTTTTTACGTTTGAGTCGAAGATCAAACGGTATAAATATATTTTCAATATATAGATCTATATCATTAATACCATATATCGCAATAAACTGCTGAAATAGCTCATTGATGCCAGTAATCTCATATCTAGCATTTAATTGAGCAATCATAAAGTTTTTATTCCAAATATGTGAGGATATTTGTATTTGCGATGTAGCAATCCCCATACCCAACAACTCCATTCTAGCTATACACGAATAATTTCTATACATTTAATAATTATAGATGATTGTAATGAAATATAACTGAAATTGTTTCTATTAATAGTATATAATTACTTTAATACAAGTCAAAAGTTTCTCTTTTTCATAAAAATTATATCAGTAAATAGTAACATTTAGTTATTAACTTCTCAAATGCAATACATGACAACATTCATTCAATTTTCATTTTTCATAACAAAAAGAGCTATAAATAAATTGCATTCACAGCAATTTATTTATAGCTCTTTTATAAAATAATATTTGTATCATTAAAAAGCAATAACACCGTATCCAATCAATAGAACTACTACTAATAGAACTCCGAAAATAATCCAAAATGGTAATGTGTTTTTACCTTTTTTCTGACGAACTAAGATCATTTCCATCATACCAATAAGTATAATCGCACAAGTGATCTTGATGTGATACTCGCCACCATAACCACCGCTTTGGAAGAACATATAGCCACCAGAAAAGAGCTGAATTAAATAGAATAAACGTAAAATCATATGTGTTACTTTTTTCACTTTTTGTTTTGATACAAAATAACTTACCAAAAACAATATGATCATAATTAACCAAGCTGCAGAATGTGTATGTAGCATTCCAGTAAACATGTAATTACCTCCTTCATCCATTGCAATATGTAAGATCTAACCTCTTCTACATTAGAATTATACCAGTTTCATAATAGGAAGCAAATCATAGTTGTTATCATTTATGACTTTTATTATTTACTTATCGGAAAAATAATAATTTTGTCACAGCTTGCCTACCTTCTCGATGCAATCAATCGCTATACTCAATATATACAACATATAAAAGGAGATATTATGCTAAAAACACCTATAGGTAAATTAAGACTAGCTGGACTGTTGGATGGTTTATCACTTATCATTCTAATTTGTATTGGTATGCCTCTGAAATATTGGATGGATATTCCGGAAGTTGTTAGTATTGTCGGTAGAATTCATGGTGGTATCGTTATTGTCTATGGTGCTAGTATTATTTATGCGACGATAAAGACACGTTGGAATTTAATTTGGACAGTACTTTGTTTCGCAGTAGCTTTTATACCATTTGGTAATTTCTTCTTAGATCGCAAACTTGAAAAATTAGATAAACAATATCAATAATTGAGCATTATATAGTCGCTACACATATTGGAGGGCCGTTGGCTGTTCAATATGTGTAATCGACAATTGAGGATGCTGTTGTTGTAATTGTCGAGCCAAAATCTTCATACCCGCATCTTCACTCTTCTGATGCCCTATAATAAGCAATGCAATTGCTTTTCCTTGTGCATTTGCATCTCTTACATATTCAGGTGTTTCCCACTCATGTCCTTCGCCAGCGATAATTAGTTCTATATTTCCTTTCTCAAATGCAGGAATACATTGATCACCATTACCACGAAATCCTAGACGTAGCCATACGTTAGAACATAACTGCTCCTGTTGTCCAACAAGCTGAATATAATCAATCCCGAGACGCTGTTTCAACTGTTGTATAATTGCCCCTACCGATTGCGTTGGAAGATGTAATAAATCTGCTTGATCTTGATCTGCATAAGAGGACCATTCCATTACATCAAGAAAACCTTCAGATATAATATCTGGAGAATAACGGTGTGCATAATCATGGAAACGAATGACATTTATATGATGCTTATTCAGTAACTCTATCTTCTGCTCGATTACTTTACTGACACCGAACTTGTCTTGCTCACTATGATGGTTATAACAAGTCGGCTCATGTGTAATAATAACGTTAATCCCTCGTTCAATAGCTTGTTCTATGACTTCATAACTACATACAAACGTAGTCGCAATCCCCTTCACTTCTTCATTACCATCGCCTGCAATAATTCCATCTACAGTTTGGGCTAATTCACCTACAGGGGCTATTAATAATTCCATTAACTCTTTCACTATCATTCTGTCTTACCTCCTAGGTTGATAAACATTGTGTTCTGTCCACTTCACATGACTATCCTTCAATACTAGACTGATTTTTAATTATATAAGCGGAAACAGTTTTCTCATCAAGACGATAGAAATACATAGTAATTAACATACCCACGTATCCAATGATCGGCACTAAGGTGAAGATTACCCATATTCCATGTAACGCTTCTGTAGTTTGCGTAGCACTTTGATTAACGTATCCGTAATAAGAGAGTAAGGCTAGACATAATGTAGATGACAATGCTCCTGCTAGCTTAGTAAACATCGTCTGAACTGAAAATGCTAACCCTGCTGTACGCTGGCCAGTAATCGCGTTGCCGTATTCAATACAATCTGCAGTAAACATTCCGTACAATAATAGCGGAATTTGCATACAAAGCACTCGAACAGCTGCAATGATTAGGAACAATGTAAAGTTATTATAACCTACTGCATACTGGATGAGTGATAGAATTATAACGAGGCATGAGCAATAGACTGTGAGGCGTTTTTTTCCGAAAACCGTAATTAACTTAGGTAGTAGTGGTGAAACGATAATAATAGGTAACACTAACACCGCTAACAATACAGTAAGCATGTTTTCGTTACCTAGATTAGATTTGGCGAAGTATGCTGCTATCGTTTGTAGTGTATTCGTCGTGCTCATTAGCAAATAGCCGATATAGAAAATAAAGAAGTATTTATTGCGGAATAAATATTTAAATATTTGCACGAATGATGTATTCTGCTCTTTATACACTACACGTTCTTTCGCAACAAAGGGCAAAGGAATCATTGTTATTAATGAAGCAGCACAATAGATAGCCATCGCACCAACCCAACCTAATGAACCAACTAACAACATAAAGCCAGCTGTTAGTATCGCAGCAATAGCACCGGTCATACGCGCTATTGCAATTAATTGATCTCGTTCGTACACATGTTTCGTCATTACTGTCGATAATGAAAACATCGGAGAATCAGAGACAGTGTATGCCATTCCCCACATAATATAGGTAATGTAAGCAAATACTAGTTTCATAGAATAACCAGCATCTATATTTACAAATGTAAATAACATGGTGAGTGGAACTATTATACTTGTGTATTTCAGCCAAGGTATGTATTTACCTGATTTGAAGTGTAATTTATCTACGATTGCCCCCATAATTGGATCATTTAACGCATCCCATAATTTAGCGATCAAAAGCAACGTCGCTGTGGCACCTAAAGATAAACCTACTTCTTCTGTATAGAAGAACGTAAGAAATTGAAGCTGAAGCATATACATTAAATTTTGTCCAAACGAAAAACCACCGTAACTCCATTTTTCAAGTTTAGTTGTCATATTTCCTTTCATAGTTGTCATCCTCATTCCCCTTTTCCTTGTACCTAAGTTTTAAAGTGCTTATTGCACTAATTGTATTATTTCGCGAATCATCATACAATTGTAAAATAACACAAAAATTGCTAATTCTTATAATGTGCTCACTTTTTTTTGGAGTGAAGAGTTTTAACTATGAAGGGAAATATCTATATATCGGAGCTTCCGTGAATGCTATAAATGATAGTACATGGCAAATAAGTGAACTCGATATCCGAGGATATGCACTGAATCAGCAACAATGTATATACGTAATTCCTGATATTATTTCTTACCCGCTCCTCCCTTATCATTATTATTACTAGAGCATTACTATTCCGTAAAGATGCTAGTTCATTAACCTTTTAAAATAGTGACAATGGATGGGGCATTGAAAATCTTCTAAGCTTTGAAATTACCATCAACATACCAAGATTAGGAGTAAATTAATATGTCTATTAAGCTACTTATTATTGATGATCACCCAGAACTTTCTAGCAGTATTTCTAGACTTATCAAGCAAGAAGATCGTCTTACTATTATTGGGATTACAGATAGTTTCACAGGTGCAGTTAGCCTTATTGATCGAGTTTATCCTCATGTTGTATTGCTTGATCTGAATATGCTAGAGGACACCGGCATTACACTTTGCTCAAAGCTGAAAGAGCGTTATCCTAGACTCCATATCATTATTTATACTGGTTATGATTACGCTCCTTATTTTAACCAACTTGTAGATAGTGGTGCTAGTGGGATGTTGAACAAGTCAGCGTCTCCTAATGAAATCATTGCTATGATTGATGCAGTCCTTCGTGGGCATACGATTATCCCATTACCCCTATACCGTCAAATAAAACTGCATCGTTCTGAAGAGGTAAAACATTACTGGGAGATGGATCTTACGCCAACAGAACGTTTAATTTTGCACATGGTTTCCGATAAATATACGAATGCTTTAATTGCTAGGAAAATTCATGTTAGCGAAAGTTCCGTTGAAAAATATTTACGGAAAATATATGAAAAGTTAGGTGTACGTAATAAAAATGAAGCGGTATCGCGTATACAGCAGGATGAACGTTTTCACCTCATGAGAGTAGACCCCCAATAACGTTATGAATAAAAAAACACCTTCAAGTTGTTTTCTCAACTTAAAGGCGTTTTCGTTTGTCTAGATTTATGCGCGCTTTCTACGAGTCATAATATCAAATATTACAGCAGCAGCAAGCACACCTCCACGAATCATATATTGATATGATATACCTACACCTAGTAGATTCATACCACTAATAAGAGATGCCATAACGATAGCTCCAATAATTGAACCAGTTACTTTTCCAACGCCACCTGCAGCCGACACACCGCCTACATAAGCAGCTGCAATTGCATCAAGTTCAAATAATGTTCCCGCCGTTGTTGTTGCCGATTGTAGGCGAGCAGTGAATAATATTCCCGATAGAGCAGATAGTAATCCCATAGAACCAAAGACAAAATAAGTAATCTTCTTTACGTTAATTCCGCTTAAATGTGCTGCTTCAGGATTACTTCCTACAGCATAGATATGTCTTCCAATTACAGTCGATGATGTTAGAAAGTGATAAATAACTGCTACGATCAACATAATGATAACAGTCCACGAGAAGCCATTGTATCCTGCGAGAATGTATGTAATATAAGCAATAATGGCAGAAATAAATACTAGTTTAATAGCAAACATACCTTTTGACATGACTTCAAAATTGTACTTTTGTTTGTTTTTACGTTTGGAAAATTCACTAACAATATATAAAACAATAATAATAGCTCCAATAATTAATGATAATAAATTCAAATGCATTACTTTCATTATTGCGGGTATATATCCATTTCCAAGTGCATTAAATGTTTCGTCTTTAATAATAATGGTGCCTGACTTTTCAGTAACACGTAGTAATGCGCCACGGAATATTAGCATTGCTGCTAGCGAAGCAACGAACGAAGGAATTCCAATAGATGCAACGAGATATCCATTGAAGAAACCAACGACAATTCCTAACACAAGGATTACTGGAATAGTAATAATAACTGGGACGCCTATTTGAGTTAACATTATTGCTGCAATCGCTCCCATAAATCCCGCAGCAAATCCTACGGACAGATCGATATGTCTAATAACAATAACTAAAGTCATTCCCACTGCTAGAACAGCTATATACCCTGTAGCATCTAATAAGTTACTAATATTACGTGATGACAAAAATAATCCATCCGTTAATATAGTGAACGTTAGCATGATAACAAATAATGCAATATACATTCCGTATTCACGTATATTTGTTTTCAGCATCGTTTTGGCTTCATGCATTAATTTCATAATTATTAACCCCCTAAAACTTTTCAGCTGCTCGTAATTCTTATAATTAAAGTTCCGATGAATGGCAGCTTCGCCGCCGAATATAATACAAGGCCAAACATCGTGATCACCAGTGGATGAATTGAACATCCTTACTTCTAATCAAAGTTCAAATCATTCACTTGTCAGCACCAAGAAGATGCCATGAAGCTAGGAAACGAGGAGCGGAGTGTACGTTATTGGTACACGAGCACCACAGGCTTCCGATGAATGGCAGCTTCGCCGCCGAATATAATACAAGGCCAAACATCGTGATCACCAGTGGATGAATTGAACATCCATCCTACTGCGTGGCTAACTCCATAACCTTCTCCTGGCTAGCATCCTCAATTGATAATTCACCCTTTATTTTCCCTTCAGCCATAACATAGATGCGATCACTCATTCCTAACACTTCGTTCAATTCAGAAGAAATCATAATAATACTCATTCCTTTTTGAATTAATTGATTCATGATCGTATATATTTCAAATTTGGCACCTACATCTATCCCCCGTGTAGGCTCATCTAAAATAAGAACGTTAGGATTAACATACAACCATTTGCCTAAACTAACTTTTTGTTGATTGCCACCACTTAAATTACCTACTAACTGTTCTACTGATGGAGCTTTTATATTCAATGACTTTTTGTACTGTTCGGAAATTTTCACTTCTTCATTCATATTAATAACACCTCGAGCAGAAATACTTACCAGATTAGCTGCTGAAATATTTTGCTTAATATCTTGTAGAAGAAATAAGCCATTCCCTTTTCGATCTTCCGTTACATAGGCGATACCAGCTTTAATAGCATCTTGTGGATGTTTGAATTGGCTAGTCTTACCATTCAACTTCAATTCACCCTGTAGCTTGTAAGACTTTGGATTTCCAAAAATACTTTGTGCTAATTCTGTACGACCAGACCCCATTAATCCTGCAATGCCCACAATCTCACCTTTACGAACATGAATGTTTGCATCTTTTACAACATGTCTACCTAGCGTACCATCATATGCTGACCAATTACTTACTTCTAACACGGTTTCACCAATGTTTCTATGCTCACGCTTAGGAAAGATATCATCGATCTCTCTTCCAACCATATTTTTAATAATGACATCTTCAGAAATTTCATTCTTTTTCGCATCCAATGTGCAAATCGTATGCCCATCTCGGAGAATCGTTGCTTTATCAGCAATCGCGATAACTTCCTTTAACTTATGGGAAATCATAATACAACTAATTCCCTGTGTTTTAAGTTCCTTCAATAATAGCAATAAATTTTCACTGTCATCTTCATTAAGTGCAGCCGTAGGTTCATCTAGAATAAGTAGCTTCACTTCTTTACTTAATGTTTTTGCGATTTCCACTAATTGTTGTTTCCCAACGCCAAGATCTTTGACAAGCATCGCAGGATTAACAGTTAATTTAACCTTTTTAAGCATGCGATTAGCTTCAACAATCGTTTTATTCCAATTAACGCCGAATCGACCCTTTACTTCGTTTCCCGCATAAATATTTTCATAAACCGTTAGATCAGGGAAAAGCGCTAGTTCTTGATAAATAATTGAAATCCCGATCTTTACACTATCCGTAATTTTCTGAAATTGTTGTACTTGCCCTTGATATACAATATCTCCAGAGTAGGATCCATGTGGATATACCCCACTTAGTACTTTCATAAGTGTAGATTTTCCTGCTCCGTTCTCACCTATTAAGCAATGTATTTCCCCTTCTTCAACTTTAAAATTCACATTACTTAAAGCTTTAACCCCGGTAAAATGTTTTGAAATATTGTTCATCTCTAATATATATTTACTCATAACTATCCAGCACTCCTTAACGTTACTGCACGCTAGAATAGCGGAATAGTGATAGACTTCTCTATCACTATTCCGATGTAGCTATATGTCGTTCACGTTATTATAGACCTGTAAATTCTTTTGCTTCGTAGTAGCCTGAATCAATCATAGCTTCTTTAACATTTGCTTTATCTACTGTAACAACATCTGTTTGTTTAGCTTTAACATCAATTTCACCGTTGTTATATGTGCCTGTTGTTTCTGGCGTTTTGCCATCAAGGACACCAATTGCCATATCCATAGCATCTTTTACAAGAACACGTACATCTTTCAATACCGTCATCGATTGTTTACCATCAATAATGTATTGAATGGTAGCTTTTTCAGCATCTTGACCTGAGATTACATAACTAGTTATGTCACCGTCTGATGCGAATACATCTGCGATAGCACGAGAAGTACCGTCGTTTGGACCAAGAATAGCTACATCACCTTTTGCATCAGCTGCTGCAGCTGTTAGATGTGTTTGTGATTTATTTTTCGCTTCGCTTGGATCCCAGTTCGTCGTTACTTGACCAATAATTTTACTCATTTGTTCGCGATCAAGTGTGGCAACGTCTTGAAGTGCAATTGCTTCGCTGGAGTTAGCAATTTTGAATGTACCATCAGCAATTTTAGGTTGTAACACTTCCCATGCACCTTGGAAGAACAAAAATGCGTTATTGTCAGTAGCAGCGCCTGCGTATAGGTATAGTGGTTGACCGTTACCTGTTGCTTTGTCTACTAGGTATTGTGCTTGTGCTTTACCTACGTTTACACTATCAAATGTTACATAGTAATCAACTGCATCTGTTTTTGTAATTAGGCGATCGTATGAAATAACTGTAATACCAGCATCTTTAGCTGCTTTCACTGCACCCGCTGCTGCATCACCATCAAAAGGACAAATAATTAGTACTTCAATTCCTTTAGCAATTAGTGCATCTACATTTTCTTTCTCTTTAGCAGATGAGCCTTGGCTAAATAAGATCTCAGTATTGTACTTAGAATCTTCAAGCGCTGCCTTAAAGCGCTCTTCATCCTGAATCCATCTTGTTTCATCTTTTGTCGGCAATACTATGCCGATTTCAATCTTTTTGCTGCTACCACATGCTGCAAGAATTGTTGTAAGCATCATAACTACAAGAAGTAATGTAACCGCCTTAAAATTTTTCTTCATTACTTAACCCTCTTCCTAATTGGTAATGTTTGGTGCAAGCTAAGTGTAGCATTATAGAAATATCATCCACACTAGAGGATACTCATCATTTTCTTTAATATCCTAATGTGGTTTATACCAAAACTTAATATAGATAAGATTTCAATATGATGGCTAGACTGCTATTGAATGATCACTTATTGTATGTTATATTAATCGTACACGATTAAATCGCAAGCGATCAATAAATCGTCAATTTCATGTAAATTGATGTAAATTAACGAGGAGGATTACAATGACAACTATTTATGATTTCAGTGTAAAAAAACCAAACGGAGATACGATTTCCTTGAAGGATTATGAAGGTAAAGTTGTACTTATCGTTAATACTGCAAGCAAATGTGGTTTAACACCGCAATTCCAAGGCTTGCAGGAACTATATACAAACCATCATGAAAAGGGATTTGTCGTCCTTGGTTTCCCTTGTGATCAATTCAATAATCAAGAATTTGATAATATCGAGGAAACAACAGAATTTTGCCAACTTAATTATGGAGTGAGCTTCCCGATGTTTGCTAAGATCAATGTTAACGGTGATCATGCAGATCCATTGTTCAAATATTTGAAAGAAGAAAAACGTGGATTATTAATGAGAAAAATTGAGTGGAATTTTGCGAAGTTCCTTATTGATGCACAAGGTAAAGTCGTAAAACGCTATGCAGCTACAACTGATCCTAGCAAATTAGAAGGAGATATCGTTGCTCTATTGAAGTAAGAGTGACTTTTGAGAGGTAATGAATTCATTTTTAGCACTTAATAAGCAACTTTGCTTTGCCGTATATGAAGTTTCTAGTCAGATGACTAAGCTATATAGTAGTGTCCTTCAACCATTTCAGCTTACTTATCCGCAATATCTTGTATTACTTGCGTTATGGGAAGAAGACGGAGTTACTGTTAAGCAACTTGGAGATATTCTTGGTATTGGTACAGGTACATTAACTCCGATGCTTAATCGAATGGAAGCACAGCAATGGCTACGTAAAGAACGTAGCAAACAAGATGAACGGCGTGTTCATATTTATCTTGAACATAAAGCATATGAACAACAGCAACAAATTTCTGATGCCGTAATAAGCAAAGTGTCTAGTTGTCATATTGACCAACAACAATATGAGCAACTTCTACATCAGCTTCATGCGCTTAAAGAAAAGCTACAATAGTTTACAAACAAAAAGTAGCATGCGCTGATGAAATAATCTTCAGCGCATGCTACTTTTATATTTAACGTATTCGTTCCTCGGTTAACTTAAATTGACCTACAAGTTGTTGCAATTGGTTCGTAATAATATCTACTTGCTTACTCGTATCTTGCACCCCCAACATCTCGTCAGCTAACGTATTTACACGCTTTCCAACACTTGTCGATACTTTTCGGTTTTTATTACTAACTTGAGCAATTTGTTCTAGTAAACCAACTACCCCGTCAACAACCTCGCTCTTACGGATATCTTGAGTATTCGCTTCGCTTAAAGCTTCAGCTACCGTTTGAACAAGTACATTTCCTTCTTCTACAACACCATTACCTTCATCAATAATATGATAAGCTTTTTGAGCTTCCTTATAAATACGATCTGTAATGGCATGTACTTCGGCAGTTGATTTCTTCGTACTATTAGCTAGCTTGCGAATCTCACCTGCAACGACTGCAAATCCAGCTCCTTGTTCACCAACATGAGCAGCTTCAATGGATGCATTAAGTGCTAACAGTTGAGTCTGAGCCGAAATTTCTTCAATAACACTAATGACATTTTTAATATCTTGCATCGTATCTACAAAGCTATGTATTGAATGATTCGTTTCTTTAACTTTGGTAGATATTTCAAACATTTTATCGCCAATACGATCAATTTCAGATTGGGCTACACTAATTTGCGATGCAGCTTGTCCTTCTATGACCTTCAATGTCTCTTTCATCGTATCTGCCATCTCTCGAACTTGTTCAATATCAGCTAATTGCAGATGAATACTATCGATCATCTCTGTTACTTGGTGACTTACTTTTCGCGTAGAAGTCGTCGTTACCGTTGCCGTTTCATTCATTGCGAGTTGACTATCTGATACTTGATGTGCAGCAGTACGAACTCGTAGCATAATACCTTCTAAGGAGTCCATCATATTATTTAACCATTTAGCAATATCTTTAATCTCATTACTATTGAAATGTGAAAGATCGAGGCGCTTAGTAAGATCCCCTTTACCTTCTGCATTTTTCTGAATGAACTTTTTCACTCTACGAATTTGATTAATTTCTTGTTGATCCGTTCTGCTCGTCACCATTCTCAGGACAATCCATCCTGCAATGAGTTGGAGAGCACCTACTATAATACCTGTTACCCATGGAGACATAACATCACCTAGCAAGCCAACGATAGCTACAGAACACGCGGCAATAACTGCCACACTTATGGCCTCCAACTGTCTACGCTTCGTTCCAATACTCCGAACACGATATACCTCTTCAAAATCACCTTCACACATCATGCCCCATACATCTGGGCAATGCGGCAATTGAAACGTGCAACCTTTACCAATAACAGGGATATAACGATAATCTGGATAAGCAGGAAATTGTACATATAGATTAGCGCCATTTTTTATGGTATTTGCTACGCCTGGATGGAGTTCCTTTGTCGCTGGACTTATGAATTTCAATTCCAGTTCCGTATGTTCTTTGACCGTTACCGTTCCCCAATCCGTTGTTACACCATCCTTCAAATTTTCACCCATTGTAAAAGTTTTATCTTCAAAGCGACTACGGGATAATGCAATACCAGGCTCAATATGTGTAAGTAAATTAGGTTTTGCCATAAATAAATAGTTATCTCCAGAATCAGGATAGACATGCCCTGCTTCACGTTGAATGAGATCTCCTATAACATCATTGGGCACCCTTCCACATAGTATTGCAATAAGTCCCCCATTGTAGATGATCGGTTTCATAAATAATAACGTAACTGCATCATGGAATGAAGAAGAACGTGCACCAATGTTCAGTGTAATAGGATCAACATATGGGCCAAATAATAACGGACTTTCCCACTTTGCATGACGAAGGTAGTCGAACGCACGCTCTAATATACTATTGCGAGTATATGAACTGTTTCTATGCTCTTCATTTGTTGAAGCAATAACTTGCAACGTATCATTCAGTACAAATAATTCTGTAAAATCGATAGATTTCATATATGCTTTCTGCAGCAGTGGCATTAGCCAATCCTCTGTCAACTCTGATGGATGAGAATTCAACTTCTCAATATATTGCTCCGAAAGTCGATCCATAGCATGCCAAGTATCACTCGTCCAGTCAATTAATAATTGTTTTCGGGTATCTGATATTCCTTCAAATTCACGTTCAATATCTTTTTGTAGATGTTTGTTATGTTTCCACGACTTTGCTAATGGAGCACCTACTTTATAACCTAGCCAACCGTACATATCAGTTTCCCCCCTGCTGAACTATGTTAATTTAACTTACATTAATTGTGTAATAACCATATCGTAGCATATACATCATTCATTTTCTTTGCACTTACGACTTATTATTTATACTAATTTTACATATTTTGCGAATAAAAAAGACTATTGCAAGAATAGCAATGCTATTCCTGCAACAGTCTTTTATTAGTAATTCTTCGCCTTACATTACATATTCGATGTCGATTATGCTACGTTAGCGCACTCCTCGTTATCAAAGCCCGTTTTTTGAACTTCCTCTTATCATGTAGGTTCAAAAAGCGGGCTTTCGCAAATCAAGAAGATGGAGCGTTACTTGTGGGAGGAGGAACGCAAGTGTACGTAGTTGGTACACGCGTACCGGACTTCCCAAGTTCGCTTCATATTCGATGTCGATTATGCTACGTTAGCGCACTCCTCGTTATCAAAGCCCGTTTTTTGAACTTCCTCTTATCATGTAGGTTCAAAAAACGGGCTTTCAGAATCAAGAAGATGGAGCGTTACTTGTGGGAGGAGGAAACGCAAGTGTACGTAGTTGGTACACGCGTACCGGACTTCCCAAGTTCGCTTCATATTCGATGTCGATTATGCTACATCGGTCAATCATCATTATCAAAGTCCGTTTTTTGAACTTCCTTTCTGAGTGGCAAATGTGTTGCGCTCCCAGAACACTCCATCCACATACCCCTGGATGGAGTCGTCTTCCTCCGCCATCTCCAAACGCTTCTCTGCCCATGTACAATAGACATCATTCTGCTCAATACCAACATAATGACGACCTAACTTTTTAGCAGTAACGGATGTAGTACCTGAGCCCATAAATGGATCAAATACAATATCGCCCTTATTCGAGCTAGCTAGGATAAGCTTCGCTAGTAATTTCTCAGGTTTTTGCGTAGGATGTGCTGTATTCTCTGCCATCGACCAATATGGAATAGAAATGTCATCCCAAAAATTCGATGGAGAAGTATTACGAAAATTACCTTCTTTCGTTTCTTCCCAATCTTTCGGCTTACCATCCACTCGATAAGGTGCAATTACTTTTTTGCGTATTTTCACAGCTTCTAAGTTGAAGATGTAATCTTTGGACACCGTAGCAAACCATACATCTTCCATGCCATTCTTCCAGTTACTACTGGCACCACGACCTTTCTCGCGTTGCCACGTAATACGGTTCATTACATTTAATTTGTCCATAAGTACACTACCAATAATTAAGCTGGATTTCCAATCGCAACATACATAAATACTTGCAGTCGGCTTAAGCAATGGTAGTACTTTATCCACCCATTCTATCGTATATGCACGATAGTTTTCTTCACTCTGCTTCGTAAATTTTGCGCCATGATAGTTTTTCTCAAGATTATAAGGTGGATCTACGATTAACAAATCTACAAAGTGATGTGGTAATAAGGGTAGTACTTCTAATGAATTACCATGAATACTTTTATCTATAATATCATCAATTATTACTTCTGATTTTACATGGATACATCTTTCATAATATTGTGAACCTTCTTCAACTGAAATATCAATCGTCTTATTTCTAGCTGATTTTTCTTTCATTGTTCACCCCTCACGATATCTATCGAATCTACTCTTAGGTATCTATTTTGTGTTGTAGTTTATCATACTTACTATACGAACACAACGAATTAACTTACTAGTTTCATAAGCTGACTTTAGTAGAGCAATACATTTATTAAGTTGTGTCATTCTCCTCTAACAATTATCGTAGTTTTTGTTAAATATGCTCTATCTTGTATAAAGACAAATGAGGTATAATTATTTACAATATTTAGTAACCACTTCATTTAACATCGTAATTAATGCAGTGTAAAATTCAAATTACAGCTTGTAATACGAGTTAATTTCCATATTAGTATTCTCATTTCATATATTTTCTTGAATATCAGTAGGAGGTGAGTTTCTGAACAGGTTTATTGATCAACTTCAGAACATATCCCCATTCGTACGATTAGTCAAAATATCCCGTTCTCATCAGTTACTTGGAGAATGGATTGACTTTGATCATGTATTCACATTTATAGAGCAAGGTGATGCAGATTTTATCCTTGATGGCATTAAATATCAACTTCATGAAGGAGATGCTCTTATTATGCCTCCCTTCATGTTGCATCTCATTCATGTTACTTCTTCATCACCGCTTATTCAATATATCGTTCATTTTGATTTAATGTCCAATGTCCAGCGAAGGCAGTGGCAGGAAATAAGCATCACATTACCCGAACAGAATGTATTACCTGATTCAGAAAAATTGCTACTTTCCATAGATCCTATTTCTCATATTAATTCCACCGATCAGCTCTATTTAAAAAGAAGATTTCTTACTTTACAACAGCTATTTAGATCAACTATTCCTTTCTCCGAAATTCAGATGAAGGGAATTTTAACAGAATTACTCGCTATATTTATTCGTAATCAGACAGAAACTCCGGTTCAACTAAATAGGCAATCAAAAGGTTGGTCGTCTATTGAGTTGAGTATTCATTATATATACTGTAATTATGCTCGTAACGAACTTGACCGTATGTCTATTGCTGAGCATGTTGGCCTATCTCCCAATCACCTCTCCTATCTGTTCAAGGAACAGTTAGGAATCTCTATTCATAAGTTTGTGTCATCAATACGTATTGAACAAGCAAAGAAAAAAATATTAGAAGGCAAGCACACTTTAACTTCGATCTCAGAGCAAGTTGGATTTACTAGCATTTACTCTTTCAGTCGAGCATTTAAAAGTATGGTGGGTACGAGTGCAAGTCAGTTCCATGCCATGCATACGGCACAGAGTCATGAAAGTAATTTAGATAGAAAAATATCAAATGCTTCCGATGTTACCTTTTCAAAGTAAGCAACTCAAGTAGTTAATAAAAAGTTAAGCTATTGCTTTCGATGCTACTTTTTATTCAAAGTAAGCAACTCAAGTAGTTAATAAAAAGTTGAGCTTCTGCTTTCGTTGCTACTTTTTATTCAAGTAAGCAACTCAAGTAGTTAATAAAAAGTTGTAGGAGGAACAATATGATTAATACTCAAGTTATGTTTACAGCTCCATGGCAAGTAGAAGTCCAAGAAGACAACTATATAGTTGGTGAACTACATCCTAATGAGATTCTAGTTAAAAAAATATACACTTTAGTAAGTGCGGGAACCGAACTAGCTTGTCTATCAGGAAACGAAAAATGGTTTTCAATGCCTCAGGTACCCGGTTACTCTGCAGTAAGCGAAGTCATTAATGTTGGTTCATCCATTATAGATTATGTGATTGGAGATCATATCTTCCACTACGGAAATCATGCCCTCTACGAAACAATTAATGGTAATGATCTTATTGTAAAAGTACCTGAAGGCGTTCCGCTCTACTGGATTCCTTTTGCTAGATTGGCTACGATCGCAATGACATCTATTCGAGTTTCATCCATTGAATTAGGCGACTATGTTGCCGTTACTGGTCTAGGATTGGTCGGCAATCTTGCAGCGCAACTTGCTAGTTTACAAGGAGCAAACGTTGTAGGGATTGATGTGTCTGCCAATCGACTTGCCTTAGCTAAACGTTGCGGGATATTTGCCACTTTAGATGGTAATGATGATCAACTTATAGAACAACTATCATTGTTAACATCCCAAATAGGTGTGTCCACACTCATAGAAGCAACAGGCGTACCACAGGTCGTTACAAAAAGCTTACCTTACATCTCACCATATGGTGAGCTCATACTGCTTGGAAGTCCTCGAGGTGACTACACAGGTAATATTACCGATTTATTGAATCATACTCATCTTATGGATCATGGCTGCATTACTTTCAAAGGGGCTCATGAGTGGAGATTACCTGTTCAACATAATCCTTACATTAAACATTCTCTTGTAAGAAATACCAAGATCGTATTTGAACTTATGAAAAATAAGAAATTAAAGATTGATCCGTTAATTAGTCATATTGTACCTCCACAACAAGAGGCTGAGCATGCATATGAGGGTTTGCGCAATGACAAAGATCAATATCATGGTGTTTTATTTGATTGGACAAAGAATAATCCAGTGAAAGAGGTGAAGCATTATGATTAAGGCTTTAACTAGAGCTGGTCTTGGACATATTGAGTCAGAAGTTGAACTTATTGAATATGCAGCTGCCTATGGTTTTGAAGCGGTAGAATTAGATCCATGTCTAATTAGTAAAGAGTATGGCTTAGATCAAGCAAAGCAATTATTGGAGAAGAAACAACTTATACCCGCTGCATTTTCATTATCTGTTAATTGGCAAGCTAGCGAAAAGGTTTTCCAAGAAGATTTGCAACAGCTACCTCATCGAGCTTACGCTGCTTCCATGTTAGGAAGTACTGTTTGTTGTACATATATCCTTCCGTCTACAGATCATGATCTAGTAACATTCAGTTTTCATGCGGTTAGAAGATTAAGAATCTGTGCTCAAATTCTGCATCCTTACGGAATAAAATTAGCTATTGAGTTTGTCGGACCCCATCATCTTCGCACAACTTGGAAACATCCATTTATCCATACGATGGAAGATACATTATCACTTATAGAAGCGATAGCTCTACCTAATGTAGGATTACTAATTGACTCCTATCATTGGCATTGCAATCAGATGAACACAACACAACTAAAACTATTAAATGCTCAAGATATTGCTTACGTTCATATTAATGACGCAAAACCACTACCTATCGAGCAGTTAGTAGATAATGATCGACTGTATCCGGGTGATGGAGTCATAGATCTTGTCGGCTTTCTCGATGCCATTCATAATACGGGCTATCAAGGTATCGTTGCACAAGAGATATTAAGTACAGAGCTTAGTATTAACAATGAACAGGCACTAACTAAAATACAGAGTGGCTTGAACATTATATGGTCACAGTTACAACTATCTCATTCACATCAATAATAATAATTGTTTTATTTTGTTCAAAAAGACATGATAGGCTGAAGCTATCATGTCTTTTTGGCGGCCATTATTGGTCATATATCAATTTATCTATATCGTATGGAATATGCGACTTAAAAGCTATTTACTGTATTCGTTTTGCATGAATAATAAATCTAGCATCCGTTACTTCGTACGTACAAGTTACTAGTGTGAGTAGTTGATCATTTTCCGTCACTTCAACGTCAGTATCATACCGTGATTTTTTCATTATTTTATCCAAATAAGCAGTATACTGCTGCTCGTCTTCAAACTCGTATTCAAAAAATTGATCCTCAGGTGAGTAAATATATACAGAAAAGATTTGCCACTTCGTTGATTCTTCTATTCCTTCAAATATGATCGTATCATGCTCTTTGTAGTATGCAGCGTCTTTATATTTAGACAACTCACCAAACATACTTCCATCTTTCATATGATGACCATAAATTACGGTATGAATATCATCGTTGACGTTTTTATTACGATAATCCATAAATATCGAGCCGCGGGCAGATGATTGTTTTTCAACATTATGATTAAGGTAGTAATCATTATCGCTAGATTGCACGACTGGATAATCAATTTCCGTGTTATCAATGCTAATCCAGCCAACAATATCAGAATTGATTTCTAATAATTGCTCATATTGCTCCTTATACCGTTGTTTCATTTGTTCTTCAGTTAACGTCCCTTGCTCTATGGCGTTCAGCTCTTGCTGTTCTTTCTGTATGACCTCATATTGCTGCTTCAAACGTTCATTCAACTTATTACTTACATAACCATCATATAGGTATTGTGCTATATGATAACCGCTGTACAAAAAAACAGCGATAACAATATATAGTGCGACGCGCTTAATCATTTTCCCCATCGTATCCCTCAATCTATTTCATCGGTTTACATCCTATTTCAAATTATAACTTATTGTGCAAGTAAAAATAGTCTTCTTTTTGATTAGTCGCTTAAACAAGGAATGCGTACATTCCTACTGGAACGTACGCATTCTGTAATCAATGAATTATTGTTTGTGAGTTCTTCTTCTACCAACTAACAGTAAAGCAACGATAGCCAAGCCACTACCAACAAACAACCACATCATTGTAGCGATAGAATCTCCTGTCTTAGGCAGCTGGTTACTTTGATTTGCTCCGCCTGTGTTAGTACCGACATTAATTCCTGGCTTATTACTTTCTATTCCAGTCTCTGTAGAACCAGTTTCAGGCGTACCACCTGGCACATTTGAATCTGTATCTGGTTTTTCAGGTTTAACACCCGAAACGTTGACTTTTTTATTTACAAAGGTAAAGGCTTGAGTCACGCCGTCAATTGTAATATTAATTGCTATTACTTCATCAGATTTCTCATAAAGATCAGGTGCAATTATCTCTTTTAAGCGATAAGAACCGTATGGGATATTTTTGAAGTCCGCGATACCATCGCTGTCACTTACTGCTACTTCAACTAATTCACCATCCTTATCGTATAGGCCAAACTCTGCACCTTTTAGCGGTTCATCATACTCGTTAACTTTATTTACAACTATATCATTACGAATAAGGCGATTTTCCACTGTTCCAGCATTATGTGTTTTCACATCATCAGTTACCGTTACTGGTAACGTCACAATAGAAAGAACGTAGCCCTTTAATGCTTCAATTTCTTTTACAACATATTTACCTGGAAGAATATTCGTGAATGTTGCAACACCGCTAGCATTTGTTATACTGTTCGCAATTGGTGTTGTAAATGCTGTATCTGTTGCTTTATACAATGCGAATTTCACACCTGCAAGCGCTACACCTGCATCATCTACTTTTTGTACACTTACGTTTGGCCAAGGAGCGTCACTACTACGTTCATTGACAAATGTCAGCTTCACATAGTTTGAATCACTTGAAATTGTAACATTCTCTACTTGATCAGATTTCACATAATTTGTAGGTGCTTCAAGTTCCTCAACTGTGTAAACTCCTTCTTCTACAGGAGCGAAACGTACAATACCAGAGCTATTAGTAACTCCTTCTGCAACAAGATAGCCAATTACATTGTAAAGTCCGAATTTTGCACCAGCAAGCGGATCACCTAGTTCATTCACCTTATTAATTTCAATTGTACCTTCAACAGCATTATCTGGAATCTTCACATTTTCAAAGTTTCCAAGTGGATAAGTAGCTCCCTCTGTTCTAATGGCAACAGACAATGTTTCTTTTGATTTGTAGTAGCCGCTCGGAGGAGCAATTTCGATAATTGTATACTCTCCGTACTCTACATTTTCAAAACTAACTAACCCATTAATATCGGAGATTGCAGTTGCGATTTCTTTATCAAATTTTGTATCATTCGCTGCATATAATGCGAATCTTGCATTTTTCAATGGTTTGCTATTGATTTTATCAACCTTAACAAACTCAATATTACCTTTAATGATATTATTTATTACATTTCCAAGATCAACAATATTCGTAGTACTATCGAAGTCATTAAGTTCATTAATTTCTAAATCTGCCGCCACATAAGTTGTAAGTGGGTTATAACCCGTTGGCGGTGTTATCTCACGGATATCATACTTACCCTTTACTACATCATCAAACGTAACGATTCCTTTAACGTCACTTGTTGCTTGTTTAATCGGTGCTGAGCCTTCAAGTGCCCCGCTAGTGTAAAGACCGAATACAGCCCCCTCTAGCAATTCACCCTTGTCACCTACTTTTACGAACTGAATTTTCGCTTCAATAAGTGTGTTAATAACTGGATCAAGTTTTTTCGGTATGTTATGATTAGCTGCTGTTATTTCCACATTGTCATAAACAATACCTTCAATTGGAAGGTAACCTTCAGGTGCTTTAATCTCTTTTATGGAGTAAATGCCTGCACCTACATTCGTAAACGTTATTTTACCATCCGTGCCAGTTGTTTTTCTTTGAATCTCAGTTGAACCTTCATACAAACCGAATTCTGCACCTTCTAATAATTTATCCTTTCCATCCTGCTTTACAAATTCAATGGTCGTTTGGATTAATTCGTTAGGTACATTAGTAAGTACAATCGGTATGCTATGATCAGTTTCGTTAACCGTAACAGTAGTGATATCAACAGTAATTGGCACATACCCCGAAGGAGCTTTCTTCTCACTTAGCGTATACGTCCCTGCTAATACATCTTTGAATTCTACTAATCCAGTTAATTCAGCTGACGTTGCTTCATATTCTCGTTCACTATTATGCAATCTAAACACTGCTCCACCTAATCCAGTGTTTGAGCCTTGAATTACCTTAATAAATTTGATATTTGTTTTAATCAGATTATTATCAACTACACCTTTATCGATAGTTGAACCATGAGTCGCTTCATCAGTTGCAATGTCCACTGTTACAACTGGACCAGAAGGAGTCACATAACCAGTCGGAACATTGATTTCTCTAATATCATAATTGCCATGCGGAACATCATTAAAGCTAACTTTACCCGTTGAAGTATCATTTTTAGCACTCATAATCAGATCAGATGGACTAGATAAACCGCGAGGATAAAGTCCAAATGTTGCTTCTGGTAAAGTTGAACCAGCAGCTATACCTTCAAAGTGTTTCTCAAATGTAACCGTTGCTTTAACTTGTTCGTTAGTGAATTCAAACTTTTGATCTTTGTCAGAGTTTGAAAGATTAACAGCTATCGTATTTGGTTCTACATAAGGAAGTACTCCTGTGGTTCCAACCTTAGTAGCTTCTCCATTTCTAATATAGCCTTCTGGTGGAGCTGCTTCCCTTACTTTAAATTGTTTTTCAAGTGCTACTGCTTTAAATATTACTACTCCATCTGCATTCGTAACGCCAGTTTTAACGATATTGCCATAACCATCAATTAATTCAAACGTTGCTCCTGGCAATAAATTTCCATCAGTATCTTTTTTAAATACTGTTATTTTACCTGCTCTACCAATTCCTCCACCTGCTACATTCCAGCTTACTGGTGTGGAACCCGCGTCAGAATTATAAATTTGTTGCTCACCTTCAAGACTAATAGAGTTAGAATACGTACCTGGTGCCACAACATCAGTTGTAAAACTTAACTGGAAAGGATGATCATCGATTAATCCAGCCGGAAATACAAATTTAAACTGATTTGTGTTTGCATCATAAACAATGTTATCTTTCGTAAATTCATCAGAAATATCATCAGGATTTATTGGATCACCTGCAGAATTAACCCCGGCATATTTAACTAATTTAACGCTTGATGTATCTAGTTCTAATCCAGGAGATAAAGTATCAATTAATGAAAACCCTGATACTCCTAATAAACCATTCAAATTAACAGCATTAGAGTTAATATCTACAATCCATTCAATATAATCATTACCCGGTGTATATTTCGCTCGTTTACTAACAATATTGTTCTCAATTGGTTGATTTGCAGATTCAGTTTCTGTAATAGGAATATCTATTCCTGTATCTTTATCAGTAAGTGTTAATATCGCACTATTCCCTACTGAAAATCCGTCGTTTTGCCCTGAAAACATAGTTAAATCTGTAACTGTCGTTCTAAAGCTAATCGTTTGTTCTGTTGTAATAGCTGGTGGGAATGTATAAGTTATTGTACCAGCATAAGTCGGGTCAGAACTTGTTGCAACATATGAAAAATTAGATGAAGAATCCGGCACCGGTGTGCCATTAACAACTAATGAGCCTGGTGTATATGTCAACCCTTTTAGCAAACGATCTGTAATCACAGCATCTTCTAACAAAATTTTATTCTGATTGACTGTAATTTCCCATGTAATTTCACGACTGCTATAATCGTATCCTTTATTAGACTTAGACAGCACTTTGCTCTCTACCGGAGTAGATGTTGAAGCTGTTTCTTTGCCACCATCCAATGTTAATGATTTTATTACAGCACTATTAAGATAAGTATTATCAGTATTTGTTTTACGATGATCAGCATCTAACACTAAAGTTTCAAATGTAATTGTATACTGCTCTGAAATATTACCAGGGAAAGTATAAGTTAATGTATCAGTATTGTTATACACTAAAGTATCATTCACAGGTGTAGATGTAGCTTCACCTTGCTTCTTTATTTTGAAGGAATCAGCTACATAACGTTGAGTATCTGGAATAACATCCGTCACAACTGGACTAGTTAATGTCATATTGTTGGAGTTAACTACAATCGTCCATGTAATAAGTCCTGTCGAACGATTATATGTTCCACTTTTTGCTATGACACTACTTTGAATTCCAACGCCTGCACCATACTCAATACCAGTTGTAGGACCGCCATTCCATTTCATATTAGCTGTATTATTAAATGTTTTGCTAATATTGCCTTTAAAATAATTTGTATTAACTTTTGTATCGTAAGTGATTGTAACTTCCGTAGTAATATTACCTAAATCAATAGACAATTTATTATCAGTAATATTGTGAGTCGCTGAAGGTGCTCCTGAAATAGTTACACTTCCAGTTACAAACTCCATATCCAAATCCACTATATCTGTTATCTTTACACCTAGTAATGGGATCTGATCTTTATTCACTGTTATTTTCCAAGAAATAGTACCATCATGATTGATAACACCAGAAATAGTACCCTCTTGCTTTTTCTCTAGCAATTGAATTGTTACAGGGACTGTAGCTTCATTAGATGTAATTTCAGGTTCATCATTATAATGTAACACTGCCGTATTTTCCACAGAAAACGTATCATCGCCAGAAGTTGTTGGGTAAGCTTCTTTTAATGCGGTTGCAGATAGTTTTGTTGGGATTGTAATAATATACTTTCCTTCAATTGGATCAGTATATCCATCAAAATCAATCTCCAACTCATTGCTGCTAGCAGACAAGCTAATATTTAGATTGTGAGAAATATCATTCCCGTTTAATGGTTCTTTCACGGTAATTGCACCAGTATCTACTAACTCAAGTGTAGAAGGCAATACATCAGTAATTTTCCAATTACTCACATTAGTATCATGTGTATCAACTGTAATTGTCCAGTTGATATCATCCCAAGATGATCCTCTTGCACCTGATTTTGTAATTGTAGGTGGAGTCGCCTCTGGATTAGGTGTGGGTGTAGGAGTGGTCGTATCTCTATCTACATTCACACTGATGCTCTCACCTAAGACTGTAAAATCTATAATTTCAGGATTAGTTACACCGAATTCACTTTCGTCAAATCCTCCAAAAAACCAAAATTCACCCCAAGGTATGTATTCTCCATGTGAGATTGGTTCAAATACTATTTCAATTTCATTCGAGTTGGCATAGTATTTGGCAGTTGCTAATAAATCTCCACTATCTATTAATGCAAAAGTTTGATCTTGCCCCAAATCTATTTGAGGAGGAACTGAAAATTTGATAAAGTCTCCAGGTTGAATTTCATAAGCTTCGCTTGAGTCAAACTCGAATCTAAAAAACAAGCCGAAATTAATATCTCCTTTTAATTGCGATCCGTCTAATAACGTATCAGGAGTTATAATACCATCTGTTTCTTTTCTTAAATCGATTGTAACGAATTCAGTTTTTGAAGTAATGTCATTAGGATTTACTATTGCTTGAGCTGTTACATCACCTTGATCTATCGCATTCGCCATACTAAACGGTGTTAACATTTGAACAATAAGTGCCAGAACTACAATAACTGACAGTCGCAGTTTGTGTTTTTTCTTTGGTACATATCTCATTATATTTCTAACCTCTCTTTCTTCTCCTACGATATTTATGTACATTTGAAGTCTACTTACTAGCAACTCAAATTGTATCCATTTTAATAGATTTGCAATTTTTTTTATGTATTAACACATTTGTTCTATCGTACATCATACCACTGATCAAAATCTGAACTTCAAGAAATAGACAAACTGCTATACATTTTAAATTGGTTCTATAGTTACGTCATGCAAATACTACCCCTCTACTCTCTTAACGCTTACATTTTTCTCCATATTTTATATCGGTATGTGCTAAAAAAAAATAAAGTATATCTTCGTATTAAGATATACTTTATTTTCAATTATAATTGTACACGTTCATTAATGTCGTACCTTTAACTTATTATAACTCAATCTTCTCTAGCAACTCTTTCATCAATCGGAATGATACTGGACAAAGTGCCCCATTACTCATCGTTAATAGCTTTGATCGCTTATCTATTTCTTTTATATGATTGATATTAATAATATAGCTTTTATGACAACGGAAGAACGGTCCATTTATTTCTTCAATCTCTTTAATTCTACCGTAAAATTCGTATCTCCCATTTTTTTCATGAAGTTCTATCTTATGTTGCTGCACGGAGGTTTCAAAATAGTAAATATTATTGTACGGAATGTTTTTAATCTTTTCTCCTATTTTAATTTGGAAGAAATCGGTATCTACCACTTGACCAATTTGTACATATTTATTAAAGGCTACTTGTAGTGATTCTTTCACTTGCTCTGTAAACTTTGTATATTCATCCTTAACAATAAAATCAAGCGCCGCTAATTTATAAGTAAATGTAAGTTTTAATTTTTCTGCATGCGTCGTCACAAATATAATATTAGCCAAAGGGTCTTTTTTTCTAATTTCCGAAGCTAGATCAATACCTGTAAGTGAGGCATTTAATTCTATATCAAGAAAGAAACAATCTGCTTGATAATCATTAAGATAAGTTATTACTTCATTGGGTCCTGATGCACTTAATACAACTTCAATAGAAGGTTCGTTGAACATCGCATAATTAACAATCGTTGCATGTATCTGTTGGCGTTGTTCCAATTCGTCTTCACATATGATAACTTTCATCTAACTTACCCTCCTCGTCTCAACAACTACCTCTTGAATAAACCATTCGTTATCAATAGAGGTATTTATCACCGTATTCGGGTAGTTACTAATAATACTTCGAACCGTTGATAATCCTAGCCCTCGTTGACTGCCTTTTGTCGATACATTTTCATCAAATAATCTTGATATATTAATGTCCGTCAAATTTGTTCGATTCTCAATAACAATAACAACATCACCATCTATCGTAAGCAATATAGCCACATTAATTTTCGCTAATTGGATATCCTCACTACCTTCTATCGCATTATCCAATAATATCCCAATGATGCGGGCTAAATCGATAATATCCATGTTAATTTCTGTGATTTCATCTGGCACCTCTACATTAACAAGCACTTTAGACTTTTCAGCTGCGATGAGTTTGGTCGCTATTAATCCTTTTAATTCAGATATTTTAATATTTTTCAATTGAATAAACATTAAGTTATGATGCAATGTTTGCTGCTCTACTTTAATAATGTGATCATGAAAATAACTCTTCAGCCCTGTCATATTATTATCATCAAGAAAACCACGCATTGTAAGTAATATATTCACATAATCATGTCTGAATTTATGCATATCTTGATTCACCTGCTCAAGTTCCTTCATATAATAGAGAAATTGTTCAAACTCAATTTCTTTTTGTCGAATACTATTCCGTTTCTTAAAGTAGTTAAGAAGTAGAGTAAACAAAATGATCATGGAAACGAAATAACTTAATTGTACAAGTAGATTGATCTTCACTAGTTGAAATTCATCATTGCTTGTTTGTAAAAACATCGTTAAATATACAACGAACAACGTGACAATCATAATTATTAATAGAGAATATTGAACAAACCAAGGGAATTCCAACGATTTATTCTCTTTTTGAATGGTCACTTTGTAGATATGTATGAGCACGGCATAAATAAAACAAAACAACACTAGTTCGATAACTATAGAAGTTTCCCCAACACTATCAATGAGATAGTTTTTTAACAACATCGAAAAGTGGTCGGCGACTATTCCACCGACCACTACGACACAAAAATTCATTGCACTAAGTATGGTCTTTGTTACAGAACAAAAAATAACGACAGTAGAAACTAGAAAGTAGCTTATTATAATCCATTGTGGAAACCAAAATACTAAAACTATGGTAGGCACTACGGATATTAACATATATAAAGCTATTATTTTCAATGTCGGTTTTATATTCGTTGTGTAGAAAAAACCACCAAATATAAAACTAAACTCCAACACAGCATGTGCTAGCATTTCTAACAGTCCCATTTTCCACCCTCATTAACCTATTTGAATTGAGAAAGATTAGCTTGAATATCTTGTGGCACTTCTTCTTCGAAGAAGAGGAAGGTACAAGTTACAATTGAAGCAATTCCGGCAATAAAAATAACTCCTAAAGCGATTTTCCCCTGCATTTTTTCCATTGCATTGTAAACTAGACTCATAACTAACATCTCCCAACTATAATTTTTTGGACGATTAGCACACTACACTCAAGCACTAATCCTAAAGCGATAAAAGGTTTGAGAACGGTTGGAACAAGTACTATTGCTAATATCAGCACACCTAAGCGTATCCAAATTTTTTTGCGTAAATATAATCGATGCTTCTCATTATAAACTGGCTGTTTTACTGTCCCGATAGGTGCAATAATAGCAACGACTAGTGCGGCCATTGCAAATATGGTGTAAACAATCCAATCTAATATAGTAACATACGTAAGTAATTTACCAACAAGTGGAAATCCAATAATGCTGTAGCCAATACATTCGAACAGTGACTTAAAGTGATACCCTAAGGCAACCTGTCTAATGATATAAAAAGCTACATTAGCAATCATCGTTTCTAACAAACATCCTAGCAATATAGCAATCGTGTATACGGATACTATAGTCGTTAGGTTAGTAAGTATAATACGGATTCCATAATTTAATTTGGACCGTTCTAATGATGTGTGGTTCTCTCGAACTAATCGCTCGAACAAATAATTAGCAACACTCTCCATTGTTCTCCTCCTTTCTATCATTATTCTACCAATTTTTTCATATTTTTTGAGAGATTTCTCGCAAACGCTCTGTATTTAAGCATAACCGTAATATTTTGTAGTTCTTTATCCCATTTTCACATTTATGTATTAAATTGTAAAGAATTAAAATGGTCATTTTCCTTATTTCTTCAACTTATTTCCCTGATAAAACCTAACTCAATTAGACTTTGTAGATTGAATTGGCGTTTCCATACATAATTTGACCCAATTAGTGGAAAAATAAACTTATCTTATGCAAAGGAGGGGAATAACATGTCATTTAAAGATTTTTCTAAAAATACGAATAACAATAATGCTAAGCAAAACAACAAGACACATTCACCGTTACGCGAGCAAAGCAAACATGATGTAGAATTCGCTGAAGATGCGGCTAGAGAAGCCGGGTTAAGTCTAGAAGAGTACCAGAAAAACAAACCACAGTAATGTAACAAAAACAAACCACAGTAATGTAACAAAAACAAACAAGCCACTTTATACGTCTACATAGCACGTATAAAGCGGCTTGTTTTATGTTTATGTTTCTTAATCCGCTCATTAATGTATCGAAGCAGGATCGATTGGGGAGCCCACTGTCTCTTGTTCGACCACAATTTGCCTAGCTGACCCTGCCCAAAAGGCTGCAATAAATCCAACCATTGCGGAAACTAGTAAGAACCAGAAACCATATTGTACAGTATCACCCAATAACTGGCGTAATAACTCTAGTTGATCAACTGGCAAGTTACTGTTTGATTGCAATACCGCTAGCGGATCAGTCACGATACCTAGATCATTCGATAATTGTGATAACTCGTTAGCATGCTGGTTCATTAATGTCGAGATTTTAGAGTTAATGAGTGCAGTTATTATCGCTGTACCAAGCACTCCTCCGATCGATCGGAAAAAACTCACCGAAGAAGTTGCAGCACCTCGAATCGATTCATCCACACTCATACTAACTGCTGATTGACCAACCATCATCATCATTCCAATGCCAAGACCTAGTAACACCATAATGAAGCATACGATAAGGAAATGAACATTACTCGGCAACATAATAATCATCAATATTCCAACCGCACATAATAACATTGCTAGTGCCATATTAAAGCGCCAAGTAAAACGTTGAATCAATACACCACATAACGTTGCTCCAAACATAACACATAACATAAGCGGTGTAAGTGCACCACCTGTATAGGCTATATTTCCCCCCAAGCTACCTTGAACAAACAACGGAATATACACTAGTGCACCAAACATGATTATTCCTTGAACAAATGTCGTAATATAAGTACTAGCAATCACTTTATCGCGAAATAGATGGAATGGAATAACAGGTTCTTTTGCTTTGAGTTGATTGACTACAAACCATGTTGCAGCACTTATTCCTACAATAAACATACTTATAATTTCAACTGAACCCCAGCTATATTGTACCCCGCCAAGTTTTAGAGCTAGTAATAGAGAAAGTGTTCCAACAATTAGTAGCATTGGACCAATAAAGCCTATGGAAGCATCTGATTTTTTATTAAGTGATTCTTTCGGTAATAACATCATAAAAGCAACAAGGATAATAATTCCGATTGGAAGATTAATAAAGAAAATATATCTCCAATCAAATACTGAAGTGATAATTGCACCGATTGTAGGACCTACAACTGATGATAGTGCAAATATACTCATATATAACGTCTGATAAATGCTATTTTTATTTTTCGGCATTAATGTAAATACAACGGTAAAGGTTATCGGCATTAAAAACCCTGCTCCTATCCCTTTAATACCACGAAAAATAATAAGTTGTAGCATAGAATCTGCAAAGCCACATAATACTGATCCGATAACAAAAACTACTAATCCCATTAATAACAATTTTTTTCGACCATATAGATCAGATAACTTCCCTGCAATTGGCATCATTGCTGTAGAAGTTAACATGTATATCGTAAACACCCAAGACATTCCAGAAAATCCTTCTAATTGTGTAGCAATTGTTGGTAATGCAGTAGATACGATCGTTTGATCTAATTGCGTCAAAAATATACTTAATAGTAATGCTCCAAATAACCAATTAAACTGTTTGGTTGTTAATCCCTTCAACTTCGTTTCCATACCGTCATCACCTGCTCCATAGCACTTGTTCGATCTATATACCCGACATTTTGGCGCAACGATTCAAATATCCATGTATCGTATGATTAGTCACCCTTGAAATAGCGAATCCTCCTAATCGATTTACCCCATCTTCAAGATTCCTCTGTAATGCATCTGATACTAATCTTTCTTTGCTAGTCCAAATCGCTACGTAACGATCAGCAATTAACGATGAAAAATACTGGACATAATCTAACCACTTCATCATCTCATTAGATATCTCACCATATTTAGTGGCAGTAACTATAAATAACAAATCATTACTTTGTTGTTGCTGCTGCCACTCTTCAAAACTTCGGTATACATGGACCGAGCATGAACGCCAATTGTTGATCGTATCAAGAATTATAGTTAAGTCATCTTCACTCTCACTACTTTCATCATGATGAGAAGGAATATATAACACTTGTATTTGGCGTACTCTTTCAGAATTAGTCTCTTCCTTTGTTTGCCCACTAACGAGTAAACCATGCTGAGCTAATTTAACCATTTGATCAACAATTTCCTCATGTAACTGCTCTTTTGAACCTGAGTGACCAGTAATCATCGTTAATGATTCAACATCTCGATAATAGAACTGATTCATCATTCCCCATAAGCAGAATAATATAACTTGCTCATTGGCAAGTGGGTTAATGATACCAGCTTGTCTCCAGCCTCTGAACATTTCACTCTTATCATGAAAGTCTTTCACCCATTGTGAAGATGCGTACTGATCGAATAACTTCCCACCATCTAACGTTTCCTTATGAAATATTTTGTATAGATTAGGAACTTTACATTTAATTTCAAAATGGGTTTGGATATATTGTCTAAGCACTAATTCTGGATCAATATTTTCCCAAGATTGTTTCTCTAGTAAGGTTTCCCATTGACGAAACAGTCTTTCCAGAACAGCTTCATATAGCTTTTCTTTTGTACTGAAATAGTAATGAACAAGCGCCTGATTCACACCAGCCTTTATTGCAATATCACTTATGCGAGTAGCAGAATAACTGCTATTTGCAAAAAGATCTTCTGCTGAATTCAAAATTTTTTCCTGCATATTTACTTTCTGTTCATCTGCCTTTGTCGATTGTGTCATATGGCATCCACCTTCCAACATCAAAGCGTAAAATCTTTGAAATTACAGTAATGATTTCATGACAGCACTATTTTGCTGTACCCACTCAATCATAACATGTTCACATTGATCTAGCTGCGAATCTAGTAAATACAACCCCCGACTCGTTGTGATTGCACCCAATTCTGCAAGCACTGGCTTCATATGAAGTTCAACTGCTAATTGATGTTGATGACCTGCACCTACCATCAATGGAAACACAAGTTTCCCTTGCAATGCATTCATAGGTAACAAATCTAACATCAGCTTGAGTAGACCTGTATACGTAGCCTTATATGTAGGACTAGCAATTATAATGTACGTTGAAGCATTAATTTGCTCAATTAGTGTGTTAATAACTTCTTGATTCCACTGCACTAAGGCAACGCCATAATCAGCTAAGTCAATGACATGATGAGTAATTTCTTCATCTGTTAATTGTTCCACGTACTGCGTAATCGCTTGTGATGCTTCAGAAGCGAAAGTATACGTTTTGGAGCGCGCCTTCGGGTTACCAACAATTGTAGTAATTTGCATTATGTCTGCACCTCTAATTTCTCAAGCTTATTATACTTGCCCTTATAGAAAATAAGCGGCTCAGTTTCTGCTAGCGATTGATGTATTCTCACACCTTTTCCAAGAAGAATTTTATGATCGCCTCCATCAACAATTGCGCTCACTTCACATTCAACGCTTGTTAATGTCCCTTCAAGCACTGGAACTCCAATATCACCATTGAAATATGCAGTACCTTCAAATTTCTCGGATCCACCTTTTTTCGCAAATTGACGAGATACTTGCTCTTGAGATGCCGCTAAAATATTGACGCAGTATTTCGCTGATTCCGTAAGATGCGTCAACGTCGTACTATTATTATCGACACAGATAAGTACCATTGGCGGATCAAGCGATAATGATGTAAAGGCATTCGCGGTCATCCCAAGTGGATTACCATCAGTGTCTATTGTAGTAATGATCGTTACACCTGATGCAAATTGTCCCATTGTATTTCTCCATACGATTGGATCCATATATCCCCCTACTTTCATCATCTTTAGTTAAGAATTGCAGATTTTCCACGCAGTAAATGCATAGATTGTTGCTGCATCGACCATATCTTCTATCGTTGGTTGAAATCTTGCTGGACCAAATGTAGCCGAGGGTATTCTGTACATATTGAATACATTATGATCACGCCACATACTAGAATACGCATAATGAGCTAACTCTAATTCTCCACGCTCCCCCAACAAACAACCTACAGCAATGGCATCCACTAGTGGAGCGATAGCCTCGTCATCTGCTTCATGACCTTGACGATAGACGAGCGGTAATACTTGCCCCTTCATGTTAGACGCATGAAGTAAAGCTTCTAACTGTCGTTGAATCGGTGCAATAGATTGCTTAGCTGTAATATTTACTTCAATGTAGACAGAGCATACTTCACTACCTGCTCCCATAATATGTGGATCTCCACCACGTATTGCAGAGATTTGCACTTTCGGAATAGACTCCCCACCTTTTGCTTTATACGTGTTATCCTGCTCGTATTGAACTGCCCATTGTTGAATTTTTTCAATCAGAACTGCGACTTGAACAAGTGGATTAGGATGTTGTTGAAGTTCCTTAGGATGATTAATCATCGGTGTAAATATTTCCTCACCATACAAGTCAATCCGATAGAGGGCATGCCCACATGACATCCAAGTAATTCCGAAGTCTGTCCCTTCAGCAGCAATCGCATAATCCGGTGCTACTCCACCATGAGATAATAGATAATGCGCACCTACTTCTTTGCCCATAAATTCAGCACCACGAAACTCTTCAACTTGTTCTGGACCAATCTCTCCAGGACTAGCTGTAATATATAAGTGACCCTTTAATGGAAGACCTGCACTCTTCAATGCTTTTGCAGCTATTAATGTACAAGTCATCGGACCACGATCATTCTCTACTGGGCGACCAGAAAATACACCATTCTCGAATTTTGCTTCAAGCCATTCTGGTCGTAATACTGTTTCAGGACGATATCGCCAATTATCACGATCATTATACTGAGGTGACTCTGTATCAAGGTGGCTAGTAAAAAGCAGATTTTTCCCTTCCCCTGGATGATCTCCACCCATCGTGCCAATAACATTGAATCTATCCTCAACCATCCCTATCTTCCTCGCTGAAAAACCTTCCTTCTTCAACCAATCATATACGTACTCTCCAGCTTCTCGCTCAAAACCTGCTATACTGCGAATATTACCTAGTTCTAATAACAAATCTATCAATTCTTGCGGGTTAATATTGTCGCGAATTTTTTGTATCACTGCATAGTCTTCTTCTGTATATGCTGTTACATTTGAGATCCCCATAAAACTCATTCTCCTCCCCAATAAGAGAGTAATTGTTCCGTCGATAAAATCGTCGCAAAATTCATATCTAATATGTTAATCGACATATGATGCACGTCTTGCTCATATGCTGCACAAGCATCTGCTACTACAAAAACTTCATAATCTTTCATAAATGCGTCTCTAACCGTTGAATCTACACAACATTCTGTTGTGACGCCAGTTACTACAAGTTGCTCGACATTCAATTGTTGTAACAATAGTTCTATGTTAGTACCTACAAACGCACTATATTTCTGTTTTTCTATAACATAATCTCCTGGCGATGGAGCAATACGATAATCTTCAGCTCCGAAAGTTCCTCGTCTACAGATCGCAACAGATTCATCAGGATCGAATCCCTTTTTCGCGTACCATGATTTCATGGCACGCGAGTCTGTCGCAGGATCAGTAATAAGACGAATGAATAGGATTGGAACCTGTTGGTCATGAGCAACTTTAATTATTCGCTCAATCTGATCAACGGCTGGATCAATCGTAGATATATCAATACCATATTGCGCCATTTTCCCCTCTGGTCCACAAAAATCTTGTTGAACATCTACAATTAACAATGCCGTTTGATCCTTCAGCTTCCAATTCATATTGATCATCCCTTCTTTATTGTGTAACCATCGATTCTCTTAGTTGTGGCAAAATGTCTGACCCAAAGATTTTCAAGTCCTCTACATAATCAGGGAATGTAAGCATCATGCCATCTATATTTGTTGCTTCAATAATTTCTTCAATACGATTTTTAATGGTTTCTACACTACCAGAAATGGTTTCAGTCATAAACGCACTTTTTGCACGTGCAACCATTGAGTTTTCACGACCATCTGGATCAAGTCCATAGCTACGAAGCATTCCTTTAATTGCACCTTCATCTGCACCTTCTTGATAATGCTTCATTCGTTCTTCCGCATGGGCATCTGTTTCCCCAGGAATAATAGTAAACATCGCGTAAGTTTTAATTGTTTTATTACGTTCAGCTGCCATTTCTTTGGCACGTTTACTTACAGATGCTAGTTCCTCTAGATCACGTCCACCGATAAAGCATGCATCACCTTCATCAATGGTGAAGCCCATACCTTTCTCAGATTGACCCGCACAGATGATTTCTGGTCTTGGTCTTTGGATCGGCTTAGGTAATGACTCACATTCCTCGATATTAAAGTATTGTCCATGATGAGTGACGCTATCTTCATTCCAAAGACGTTTCACTACTTGCATCCATTCTTTGGCAAGATCATAGCGTTCACTATGACCTAGATGTTCTGGCCACATCCCCATTTGCTGGAATTCACCTGCAAATGAACCAGACACTACATTCATCCCAACGCGACCACCACTAATTTGATCAAGTGTGGCGAACATTTTTGCCGCTACTGCAGGGTTATATAATAATGTATGAACGGTAGCGTATATTTTCACACGCGATGTTGCTTCAGCAAGACCAGCCATCATCGTCATAGACTCTAATGATGTTCCCCAATGATTCGTCAAACCACCGTATCCCTTCCATTTCGCCATCGACATTACAAAATCTAGACCAAGCTCCTCAGCAATAAGTGCTGCTTTTTTATTAATTTCATAGCCACCATCTAGCTTTGGAGTATTCTCGGAAATAATCCATCCCCCATTCGTAATTGGTAGAAACACTCCAAAATCCACTTTGTTATAATCGATTGTCGTCATACTATATCTCTCCCTTATCTTTCATGTCGTTAATTATTCAGGCCAAATTAGTTGTTCACCTTCGTAAATTGCATCGATATATGTGTTGTTCATTACTTTATCTACAGCTACTTTCTCACGAATAACACTCGCTCCGAACAGAATGTCAATCTCGCGTTCCCATTGTTCGTTCGTTTGCCAAGCTACGCCATGACCTGCAATGCGTGAATTATTAACGATATCAAGTTCAACCGACCAACGATTTGTTTCTGTTGCAAGATCATAAACGGAATCAGAACGACCTGATAATGTCTCTAATGATTCTTCTGGATTTTCGGCTGCATAGTCATGTGCTTTGGATACGGCTCTTAGAAAATCTTCCACTACAGTAGGATTTTCAGTTGCAAACTTATTGTTCACTGCCAGCACACCAAATGATGTTTCAGCTCCAAATTGACCAGGATCAATTAACGATACTTCCACACCCATTTGTTCCATTAAAAATGGTTCATTGGATTTGTATACTGTTAGAGCATCTACTTTACCCGTACTTAGAACAGTTGGATCGTATCCTACCGATACTCCTTTAACCGAGGTTACATCCACATCCGATTGATTGAACATCGCTACAATATTTGCTGGTAACGCCCCGTGATATCCGATTGTTTTACCTACAAGATCTTTCGGCTGCGTTATCCCTGAATTTTTCATAACCATAATTGCACTTGTGCCAGAACCACCAAAGGTAGCAATACCTTTAATATCTGCACCATTCACCGCTGACTGAATAACAAGACTTGGTGTACCTGCTGAGGCAATTTGTGCTTGTCCCGCGGCTAGAAACTTCATTCCTTCTGCATCTAATCCAGGGATGATATTCACGTTAAGTCCCATTTCTTCAAAGTAACCAAGTTCAGAAGCCATTACGACTTGAATATCTGGGGGCGATGCGGCATAGTAGTATCCCGTAATATAAGTAATTTCACCAACTGCTTCATTCACTGCTTTTCTAGCTACCCAGTCAATAGCGCCTTCTTCCGCTTCGCTTCCTTCTACGGCTGCTGATGTTTCAGGTGTCGTAGTCGTTATCGGTGCTTCATTTGCCTTCCCACATGCTGACAGTACCAACACGCTACAAACCATCATTACCATTAACATCTTAAAAAGCTTTGTCATTCTCTCCATCTCCAAAACCTCCACTTTTTCTGTAATTTGATAATAATTTGAAGTCCAACAACGTATTGCTCACATCTCTCTCTAAGAACGATTTTCACTTGATACATGCCAAGATAGTGCTTTTCGTTCGATAAAGCGAACAATATTAGTAAGACAAATACCCATAATAGCTAGCATGCAGATCGCAGCAAACATACGCTCTGTTTGCATATAGTTACTAGACATCATAATAATGTTGCCTAACCCTTCAGTTGAACCACTCCATTCACCTACTACTGCACCCATCACACTCAAACTTACACAAGTTCTTGCTGCTGAGAATAGATAAGGAAGACTATTAGGTAAGCGTAGTTTAAAGAAAATTTCGCGTTTATTGGCATGTAGCGATTTCATATATTCTAGATGATTTTCATCTATGGATCTGAAACCTACAATGGAGTTCAATAACATTGGGAAAAACGTAATAATTGATGCTATTAATATTTTGGGTAAGGCATCAAAACCAAACCAAAGTATGAAGAGTGGGGCAATTGCCATAATCGGTGTTACATTAGCTAGTACCGCTATTGGTAATAACATTCTTTCTAAAAGTGGAGAGTGTGCCATAAATATTCCAGCAATTATTGCTACGGTTAAACCTAGAAAGAAACCAGCTAATGCTTCGTACAAGGTGACCCATGCATGTGGTAAATAAAATGAGATAGAAGTGAAAAATTCGATGATAACTGCTGAAGGTGCGGGTAAAGTTACAGGATTAATATTGAATAACCTTACTGCTAACTCCCACAATAAGAATAATGTTACGAATGCAAAAGTTGGTGGTAAGTAGGTTGACTCCGAAAACTTTATCTTAGCTTTTATAAGCAATGAAGTCTCTTTACTTTGCTGCTCAATTTTGGGTCTCACCATAATCGTTGCTTCTCTAACTGCGCTTCTCACAGTCTTCACTCCCCTTCATGAATAACCTCATCTTATTTCCATTTGTCTCGTAAGTAGCCTCTAATCTCAGTTACGTATTGATGAAATTCATCGGTATCTTCAATGGATGCTTGTCTTGGTCTAGGTAGATTAATATCAATCACTTTCGACACCTGCCCAGGTCTAGCAGACATGACTACTACTTTGTCTGAAAGTAATACTGCTTCTCGTAAACTATGAGTAACGAATAGCACCGTCTTCTGATGCGCTTCCCAAATATGTAGCAACTGGTAGCTAATCATTTCTCTAGTAATTTCATCTAAAGCTGAGAAAGGTTCATCCATTAGTAGAATTGGCGCACCTGAGCCAAACGCTCTTGCAATTCCTACACGTTGTTGCATGCCGCCTGATAATTCTTTTGCATAAGAATTAACGAAATCACCTAACCCTACTGATTGAAGTAGTTCAATCGGATCCTCTCTATTCTCTACTTGAATGCCAACTCCTTTTGTATTTACTTCAAACGGAACATTCATATTCTCTAATACCGTACGCCATGGAAATAATGCTGGAGATTGCGGTACAAAACCAAATTGCTTTTGACTTTGGGCACCTAACGTTGTCATTCCTCCGATGGTTACTTCACCTTGATCTACATCCGCTAATCCACCAACGATTCGCAGCAATGTAGATTTACCACAGCCACTTGGACCAATCAGACTTACAAATGTACCTTGTTCAAATTCAAGATTAATATCACGTAATGCTTCAGTTACTTGACCTCTTCGTTTGAAAAATTTACTAACATTTTTAACCTTGATGTAAGTCAAATTAGATCACCACACTATTATTAAATATTTAGTTAAATAAAATTAACTATTTGATTAATTCGATAACCAAATACTATCATAGCGTAACTTATGTGTCAACTAATATGACATTAACTTAAATATTTTTACATTTTCATATACAAACCTTAGTTTCAAGTCATAAAAACTAACTATTCTATGTAATATTAAATATACATAACATATATATAACATATTCACGTAACTATAAATAACACTTTTCCCGTTGCGTCTTCAATCTACCTTTCAAGTATCATTTAACAACCTCGCTACTACCGTATTACAACAAAAGGTGATATCGACTTGGTTCAAGTCGATATCACCTTCATTTTTACTCTTATATTACACATATTGTTTAGCTTGGAAATGACCTATAGTTGGACGTTCCAACCCTAAGTGCTCCCGCAATGTGTTGCCTGTATATTCCCTGCGGAATATTCCTCTGTCTTGCAAGATTGGAATAACATGATCCACAAACTCATCTAAGTTGCCTGGCAATACTGGCGGCATAATATTGAACCCATCGCAACCGTATTCCTCAAACCATAACTGGATAAGATCAGCTAATCCGTCATACGTGCCAACATATTGTAAATGTCCTCGTGCACCAATTAAGCGACGACCTAACTCTAGAATAGAAAGATTATCTCTACGTGCTGTATCCATAATTAATTGAACACGACTCTTCATCCCATTGGATGCTTCTACTGGATCAGGAATTTCCGGTAATTGGCCATCTAATGGATAACTAGATAGATCGAAGTTAAGCATCCCCGATAACATCGTGACAACAGTTGCTGGTGGAATAAATGACTGTAGTTGCTCATATTTCGCCTTAGCTTCTTCTTCTGTCGCTCCGATGATAGGTGAAATACCAGGCATGATCTTCAAACTTCCCGGCTCGCGCCCATGTTCTTCAAGCTTTGAGTTAACACTTTGATAGAAAGCTTGCGCAGCCGCTAGAGATTGTTGTGCAGTGAAGATAACTTCACCAAAGCTCGCTGCAAATTCTTTCCCCGGTTCAGATGACCCCGCTTGAATCAATACAGGATAACCTTGCGGAGGTCTTGGCACGTTCAATGTTCCTTTCGTAGAATACCATTTCCCTTTATATTCAACCTCTTTTATTTTAGTTGTATCTGCAAATCTAGATTGCTCGCGATCAACAATTAAGGAATCGTCACCCCAGCTATCCCATAGTTTAGTTACAACTTCAGTAAATTCTCTAGCCATTTCATAACGGGTTTCATGAGGCGGATGTTTCTCGCGACCATAATTGTATGCTTCGGTATCAAGCTGAGAAGTAACAATATTCCATCCTGCTCGACCATTACTTATATGGTCAAGTGTTGCGAATTTGCGAGCTGTATTATAAGGTTCATTGTACGTTGTTGATACAGTAGCCGTTAAGCCTAACTTCGTTGTCTCTACAGCTAGAGCAGACATGACTGTCATTGGATCAAGCATACCCGCAGCTGCTTGGTCCGCTCCCATGACATATAATAAGTCAGCTAGAAACATCATATCGAATTTACCGCGTTCAGCAGTTTTTGCAACATCGCGATAGAACGAGTAATCAAATATTTTCTCCGCACCTGATTCTGGATGTCTCCAACCATAGTGATGATGACCTGTATAATATATAAATGCGCCTAAGTGAAGCTCATCTTTTCTTTTACTCATGTTCATGACTCCCTCTCTGTTGATCCAATTATCCTTTGAACGTATCTCTCCAGCGCAGCCATCTTTTCTCAAGCAATCGTGTCGCTGAATCAGATAGTTTACCTATAACCGCAAAAATCGTTATCCCTACAAACACTTTATCGGTCTGCGAATAGGCTCTTGCATCTTGAATCATATAACCGATCCCTGCACTTGTACCCATCATTTCCGCCACAACTAGCACTAACCATGCTGTTCCTAACGACAATCTCACACCTAGCAATATATTTGGAAGTGCAGCAGGTATAATTAATTTGGTTAATAATTGCAGTCGAGAGTATTGCAATATTCTTGATACTTCATATAATTTCAATTCAACATTACGAATACCAAGAAATGTATTCACGTATAAAGGAAAGAAGGAACCCAAAGAAATCATTAATATTTTGGAAAATTCACCTACGCCAAACCACAAAATAAATAAAGGAATTAGTGCCAATAAAGGAATCGTGCGTAACATCTGAATCGATGGATCAATCGTTTTCTCTGATAACTTTCCTAGTCCAGTAAATAGCCCAAGAAGCAATCCCGCTACAGAGCCAAGTAGAAAACCAACGCCTGCACGGTAACTACTAATCGCTAGATGCTCGAAAACTTCACCACTTAATACAAGTTTCCAAAATTGCGCAATAATTACTGACGGTGCAGGTAATAATTGAGGAGATATCCAATAAAGACCTGCGGCAATTTCCCATACAGCAAGGAGCAATAAAGGAATAATCCATCCATGTAATGGTTTAGGAATTATCGCTAACCAATCTCTTCTAGCAGATCCTTTAGATGTAGCCACCTCAGTTAATCCATTACTCATGATTTCCCCTCCCTGCCATAGCTATCTTGCCAACGCAAGCAACGCTTCTCTACCCATTTCACAAGCGAATCTGTCACTTTTCCAGCAACCGCGAACACAATAATTCCAACAAAAACAACCTCTGTCCAAGAGAATGAACGAGCATCATTAATGAGATAACCAATTCCCGAACTCGCCCCCATCAGTTCTGCAACGACTAACCCTAACCAAGCAACACCAATAGACAATCTAGTTCCTAGTAATATGTTAGGTAATGCTGCCGGAATAATTAACTTCGTTATTAATTGCCATTTGTTGAATTGTAAGACACGACCAACATCAAATAATTTCGAATCTACGGATCGGATACCTAGAAAGGTATTTACATACAGCGGGAAAAACGCACCTTTGGCTATTAATAGCAGCTTAGACGTTTCTCCGAAACCAAACCATAGTATAAATAGTGGCGCAATAGCCAAATGCGGTAACGTACGAAGCATTTGCAGGGATGGATCTAGCAATCGTTCTGTTTTATAAGAGAAACCTACCCATGTCCCCATCACTAACCCTAAGCCACCACCAATAACAAAACCCCAAAACGCTCGCCATACCGATATACCAAGATGCTTTACAAGTTCACCTGAAGCTGTCAAATTAACGAACTCCGTAATAATTTGACTCGGTCTTGGCAATAGAATTGGATTCAATTTGCCTAACATTCCTGCAATCTCCCATATCACAATGACGAGGACGGGCAATAGTAGACCAAGCAATACATTTGTAGTTGCAATCGATAGACGCACTCTATTTTGTTTCTGTTTACTCTTCCCAATAGGATTTGCAACAACTTCACTTACCCCTGCCTCCATAGGTTCCATCCTCCTCTCTTATATCGCAACATTTTCCCGTTCTTATTCTAGAGGTTCTTGCAATGCGGCATTAATAAATTGATTATCTACAATATCAGCTACTTTAACTTCTTTACGAATATTTTTAATCTCAAATTGGAAATCCGCTGTCTTCTGCAATTCCGCTATAACATCATCACTGACTGCAATATTGATCATTCTCGCACGATCAAACGTTCCAGCTATGATTTCTACAGGAATATCACGTTCTGCAGCATAGCGTTCTAGTGCTTCATCTTCGTTAGCTAATTCCCAAGCTAATGTTTTATTAATCACCTTTTGGTATAGCGTAACCAGTTCAGGATAGTCATCAGTGAATGCCGTTCTCGCAATCGTGAATGAAGGAGAAAACACACCTAGTGATTCACCATCTTCTAGCACTTTTGCTTTTCCACTTGCACTATTAAGCGTAATATAAGGATCCCATGTCACCCAAGCATCAACTCCACCTGATTCAAATGCTGGTTGCGCCTCATCCGGTTGCAATTGAATAACTTCTATATCACTGTCTGATAGGTTCGCATCTTTCAACCCACGATATAGGAAGTTATAAGCATTACTACCTTTAGTAACTGCAATCTTTTTACCTTTCAGATCAGCCAGTGAAGTCGCAGTGCTATCACTTGCAACAAGAATAGCTACATTGTTCGTCCCTTCTAACGTTTGCGAAATAATCGTGAATGGAATACCAGCGGATTGACCAGCAACTACTGGCATATTACCTAATGTAGCAATATCTAACTTATTAGAAGCAATTGCTTCCGTCATCGGTGGACCACTTTGGAATTCTGTCCATTCTACATTGACACCAAGTTTTTCAAATTCTTGCTCAAACCATTTCTCTTCTCTTGCTTTGCCGAAGAGACCACCACTACCTTGCACACCAATTTTAATTGTTACGCCATCATAATTTTTTGCTTCATTACCCGCTTCCGCATTAGTAGTATTCGTCTTCTCTGTGTTAGCAGTTTTCCCTGTATTATTTCCACCGCAAGCTGTCAGCGCCACCATCATTACTAGCAATACCGACACGATAACGTTAAGTTTTCTCATCATAATCTCTCCTCTATTACTTTAATGGATGTATCTATATCCCCTATATTCCTGCCCCAATATCAAGCTTGGGTTCTTCCACTTTCTCAAATTCTCTCAGTACTATGGCACGTAGTTCTTGAAAACTATTCTGCGTTCTCTTGCGAGGGAACGGTAGATCTATCGGCAATACTGAGCGAATATGACCTGGTCGTGGATTCATAATTACGACTCGTTCACCGAGAAATACTGCTTCATCTAGATCATGAGTAACAAATAGCATCGTTGTTTTATTTTTCTGCCATATATCAAGCAGTACCTCTTGTAAATGTGCCCGTGTAAATGCATCAAGCGCACCAAAAGGTTCGTCTAGTAACAACACATCCGGTGTTCGCAATAACGCTCTTGCTATAGCTACCCTCTGTGCCATACCACCAGATAACTGCCTTGGATAAGACTTTTCAAATCCTTTTAACCGAACCAACTCGATCAGCTCATCAACTTTCTTTCTAACTTCTGGATCTCTCAGCGATAAATTAGCTGCAATATTTTTCTCTACCGTTAACCAAGGGAATAGTCTTGGCTCTTGAAAAATGAATCCTTTTTCAATGCTAGGACCATCAATTGGTTTTCCATTCAGCAATACATCGCCGCTATATTCTGTATCAAGTCCTGCTACAATTTTCAACAATGTGCTCTTACCACAGCCACTAGGACCAATAATCGTTATAAGTTCACCTTTAGCAATGGACAATTGAATATTGTGAAGAGCGATAACATCACCAGATGGAGATGCAAATCGTTTATTCAGTTGTTTCATAACAAGAATTTCTGCCGACATCATTAATCGCCTCCTGCACATTCCTTATAATACTTACCCGTTTACTTGGTTATTGAATTAAAAAAAAGGAGATTATCCAACGCGAACGACCACTTCACATACCCAAATAGATATGCTCGATCTGTTCCATTGCAATAATCTCCAGTTTTCTGGTCGATTTATGGATATTCATTATTAGTTACATAATGAATATTAATTCAATTTGTTATGACGTTATTCTATCAGCAGACTTTATAAATTGTCAAACATTTTTTTATACATATTCCCATTTGAGCTAAATCGTTCAAATAAGATCAGTGCTTCTCGATCAGAAACTGGAGACATAAATAATTTAATAATATTTGCAACTTCAATCTTAACCGGAATAATATAGTTAGGTGCAAGTTGCAATGTTAAACCTTGAATTAAACTGACAAAGTAATATGCAAGTTGCTGTGGATCGCCAGCTTTAATAACATCTTGTTGTTGTCCCTGCATCATAATATTAGCCATCGGCTGTAAGTTTTCTGTAAATCTACGAGTAGCAATTACTTTAAGCTCTTCACCAACTCCATCATTCATACGTATACTGTGAAGCATTAGCGTAAATGCCCAGTTATGTTTACTTTCAATCCAGCTGTAGCATATTCCATATAATTTTTCACGAGGGTCTAAATTTGCCTTAGCAAATCGCTCCACCATTGCCCCATAGTTATGTTGACCACGTTGTAATAATTCGCTAAAGATTATGTCCTTTGATTCAAAGTAATGATATATATTACCTACACTCAATCCTGCCATTTTGGCAATTTCTTTAATACTGGAAGAATCAAGACCGCGCCTTGCTATCGTGTTCAATGCCGCTTCCAGAATATGCTCTCTTCTTAATTCACGTTGCTCAATATCTCGCTTAATATTTCTAGGTGACACCTATTCTCCTCCTAACTCAAGTAATATGCTCCATATTGTAAATTAGTTATCCCAAAATAGCTACAGCTTAAAATGGAATAGCCCAAAGCCAGGTTCTAATGGCAGTGGGCTATATAAACTACTCGGTTATCCATTCATAAGCTGATATACGTCTAATCTTTCTCGCGATTAGCATGGATACAACATATGCTAATCGCGTAATCAGCTATGAAATATTACTCATTAACTCTGCTTGCTGATAGGCATAAAGCAATTCTTCCCTAATTCGAACAACCTCTCCAATAATAATTAACGCGGGGTTTGTTAATTTATTTCGATCGGCTAGCCCATTCATATCTTCAAGAGTACCAGTAAACACTCTTTGATTAACCGTCGTTCCTTGCTCGATTAGAGCCACTGGGGTAGAAGGCAATTTACCATTTCCCAATAACTGCGCCTGTATATCAGCCAACTGACTCACCCCCATATATATCGCCAATGTATCGACACTATGAGCGAGTAAATCCCAGCGTACTGGCTCACTACTATCTTCACACCGATTACCAGTTACACAGGCAAACGACGCAGCATACCCTCGATGGGTAATAGGAATACCAACCCCAGCCATTGCACCAATTGCAGACGTAACACCTGGCACAACTTCGTAGGCAATACCATTAGCAGCCAACTCTAGTAATTCCTCTCCACCTCTACCAAATACAAAAGGATCCCCACCCTTGAGACGAACAACTTGTTTCCCTTTTAACGCATAACTTACCAAGGATCGATTAATTTGCTCTTGCGTCATCGTGTGCTGCATTGGCGCCTTACCACAATAGACTAATTCCGCATCTGGTCGTGCATACTCCAGCAATCGTTCGTTAACTAATTTGTCATACATAATGACATCCGCTACTTGGATACGACGTAACCCCTTAATCGTGATAAGTTCTGGATCTCCTGGTCCAGCACCAACAATATAGACCTTACCAATTACCCCTCTCATAATACACCGATTTTCTCTTGTTGGAGCTCTGACTTCACTACTTGAAGCTTTTGAGGAAAGATTGAAACTCCTTTTTTATGCGATAAATATACCAACAATCCTGTGAAAACTGCACCACCTACAAAGTTACCAATTAATACAGGTATTTGATTCCACAGCCACCAATCCGCTACACTCACATCAGCACCAAGCATCATACCAGCAGGAATAACGAACATATTAACAACGGCATGCTCAAAGCCTTGGGCGAAGAAAATTAAGATTGGAAGCCACATAGCGAGAATTTTACCAGCTGTCGACTTTGAAGTTAGTGCCATGACAACGCCAAGCGTTACCATCCAGTTACATAATATAGCTTTAATAAATACGAGAAGCATCCCTTCCGAGCCCATGCTTTTGTAAGCTAACGTTTTCGCTTCACTAATATGGACGAGTGTCTGTACCATCGGCGCATCCATACTATCTCCCATATTACTCACAACCATAATATACAGGAGTGCGTAGAGTCCACATCCTAGCAAATGCCCAAAGATTACATAACCATAGTTCTTAATCATACTTAAAAGCGTCGTTTTCTTTTCCAGCAAAGAGAGCGGAATAAGCGCAAAATTACCGGTTACAAGTTCCAAACCTAACAACACAATAATGACAAAACCTACAGGAAAGACAATCGCTCCAGCTAGCCCAATTCCCGTTTGCGCAACAGCTGTGAAGGCAAGTGTAGTCGCACATGCAAGGATTGCCCCACCTAGAAAACCACGGATAATCATTTGCATCACGGTAGAATTGGCCTTAATGGCACCATTTTCAATCATTGTTTCCACTACTTCTACAGGCTTCACATAACTCATCTCTTACTCACTCCTTCTATATATACTATCCAAATTAATTAGCCGGAAAGTTAGATTGTAATATAGACCTCTCCACTTTCTCTGTCTACTTCTGTTTCAAATGTAGTAACACAGCCATGATCAGGTTCTTGCACTCGACCACTTCGTATATCGATTTTCCAATCATGTAATGGGCAATGCACTTTCCCTCCGCATACCATACCTTCCGAAAGCAAACCACCTTTATGTGGACATTTATTTTCTACCGCTAGCACACTTCCATCGGATAGGTGAAAGACAGCAATATCAATATTTTGAATTCTTAATTTACGCGAACTTTTCACATCGATATCAGATATCTTTCCAATTAAAGTTTTTGTAGCCATTTACACTGCCCCCTATCTCATTGCTGACTGTACGTCAGTTAGCTCTTCAAAGTTTTTGCGAAGCTCTTTGTTTTCAATAATTTCTTTCCACGGATCTGTCGTAAGACTAATCGTTTTCTCTATTCGATCTACAAGCGCTAATCGCTCCTCTTGGTTTGCAAGTGAGTCTTTCACATAGTCTAAACCTACTCGTTCGATCCAATGTGCTGTACGCTCATTCCATATTGCATTTTCACGATACAGTTGCAGGTAGGCCGATGACCACTCCATTACCTCATCCTCTGTTTTCACGATACATAGTAAATCTGTCGCTCTAACTTTCACACCGCCATTACCACCAACATGAAGCTCCCAACCACCCTCAATTGCAACAACACCGAGATCTTTAATCGTAGCTTCTGCACAGTTACGCGGACATCCCGATACTGCTAACTTCACTTTAGACGGAGCATTCAAACGCTCATAAGCTTTCTCCATACGAATTCCCATTGAGATCGAATCTTGAGTCCCAAACCGACAGAAGGTGGATCCGACACATGTTTTTACAGTACGTAACGTTTTACCATAGGCATGACCAGACGCCATATCGAGCTCTTCCCACATTTTCGGTAAATCTTCCTTCTTCACACCTAACAAATCAAGACGTTGACCACCAGTGAATTTAACCATAGGCACATCGAATTTTTCAGCCACCTCAGCAATCTTTTTCAAGTCAGCCGGTGAGGTCACACCTCCATAAATTCGCGGCACAACTGAAAATGTTCCGTCTTTTTGAATGTTGGCATGATAGCGTTCATTCGTAATACGTGACTCCTTCTCATCTATATACTCTTCTGGATATAGCATACCGAGATAATAATTAAGTGCTGGACGACACTTGGTACAGCCCTCGATTTGATTCCAGCCTAGTACGTTCATTACTTCTTTCACGGTTAATAGCTTCATGGACGTAATTTCCGCTACAATCTCATCTCGATTCAATGTTGTACATCCGCAAATACCTTCCTTAACAGGTTCACCCACTTGATCTCCCGCATACACTTTGAGCAAACCTTCTACAATCGGTTTACAACCGCCACATGAAGCTGATGCCTTCGTACATGACCTCACTCCAGCTACTGTTATACAGCCCTTTGTCTGAATTGCATTAGTAATCGTCGCCTTAGATACTCCATTACAACCGCATACGATTTCATCTTCAGCCATCGACTCATATCTACTTAAGCTAGATGAATTCCCTCCTTGTTGATCTAAAGAGATGCCAAGCAGTAATTCCTTTTCTTTACCTTCGACCGATTCACCCTTCTTAATAATGGAAAATAACTCAGCTCCATCTGATGTATCACCAAATAACACAGCGCCTACTAACTTCCCATTCTCAATAACAATTTTCTTATATGTGCCACTAAGATCATCTTGGATACGTAATGCCTTCGTACCTATATTCTCAACAAATCGACCTGCAGAGAAAACATCAACTCCAGACACCTTAAGTTTTGTTGAAGTAACCGAGCCTGCGTAACCAGCAGTTTCAACAGATGCTAGCTTTTTCGCAAGAACTGCTCCTTGTTCATACAGCGGAGCTACAAGACCATACGCAATACCTCGATGTTCGGCACATTCACCGACTGCATATACGCCAGGCACACTTGTCTGCATATAATCATCGACTACAATACCACGATTAACTTCAATCCCTGAAGCTTTGGCAAGTTCAATATTTGGTCTAATTCCGACTGCCATAACAATTAAGTCAGCCTTCACTTCACTACCATCGGTAAATTGGAGCGCTTTAACTCGACCACGACCTGTAATATTAGCTGAATGCTTATTCAATAAAAATTCCATTCCTTGTGATTCAAGCTCACGTTGTAACATTCGTGACGCAGGCTCGTCGAGTTGCCTTTCCATTAGATAATCATGAATATGAACGACTGAAGCTTGCATTCCTAAATGAAGTAAACCTCTTGCTGCTTCAAGACCAAGTAAACCTCCTCCAATAACGACCGCTTTCTTATATTTTTTCGCAGTCTCCATCATGATTTCACAGTCACGAATATCTCGGAATGCAATAACCCCTTCTTTATCCGCACCAGGAATTGGAAGCATAAACGGTTTTGAGCCTGTAGCAATAATTGCCGTCTCGTACAAAAACTCCATCCCAGTATGTGTCGTTACCATTCGACGATTCGTATCCATCTTCGTAACCTTTTGCCCAGTAACCAACTGAATACGATTTTCTTTGTACCAATCTATATCATTAATAATGATTTCTTTCAGATCTGCTCCACCTGCAAGCACAGAAGATAACATAATTCGATTATAGTTAGGATGTAATTCTTCCCCAATAATCGTAATGTCATAGGCATCAGGTGCCAATTTAAGCAAATGTTCAATTACCCTTACTCCAGCCATACCATTCCCGATTAACACTAATTTTTTTCTTTTCTCCATAATTATCTCTCCTCTCCACATTACCGAACTGACTAACAGCACCCTTTCTTAAGTAATCCATTTAACTTTAACCAATGAAACTAGAAAAAGCCCAACTCACAATTTGCATTATGACACACGAATGGCGTGTCATAGATTGCATAAATTGCGAAGTCAGGCTCCATTGCCGCTTCAATCGAATACATCATTGTATCCGAGAATCTTTGCTATTCAATTTCGATATATCCAATATACTACACCCAGTAGTTTCATGTAAAGATATCTGACACAATAATTATTTTTTCCAATGATTATCGACTTGAATCACTTTATATGTTATATATATTGACATAAACTAAATATTTACAGCATTCAAGATATATACTCATTAGGAAGGGAGTGAATCTTCCATATGCGTTCAATATTAATGATCTCCAACCTTACTGTTGATTCAAGCTCAACTACAGCTTCCGAAGTAACTTTACCTACACATCTCTTGAAGGAATGCGGATATCTCGTTGTTCATGCACTCACCACAGAGCAAGCCAAGAAAGAAATCATCCATTCTGATATAATCTTATATATTTTATCGTTAGATAAAGTGAATCATTGGACACCTATACTTACACCACTGAAAAGACTACCTTCTCTGTGGTGGTGCAATGAAAGCACGTCAAAGCAGTCTAGAGAATTTTGTGAAAATGATCCAGCTATCGATGGGATATTAACTGCAAACATGAATGACTACGAACTACACTGGGCATTACATTTTGCAGCCAAACAATGTTTTGAACGACAACAATGGGTAACAGAACGTAAATTGCTTGAAGAAAAAATTGAGGAACGAAAATGGATCGATAAAGCTAAAGATATTCTATGTAGAATGAAAAACATTTCCGAGGCAGAAGCCTATGATCTACTACGAAAACAAGCTATGAATGAACGCAAACGATTGGTTGACGTTGCTTCGTCGATCGTAAAGGCATATCAACTACTTTTGAAATAAATCGAGGGGGCGCACATCATGTTCACAAAATTATTAAAGGAAGTAGGGCGCGGCAAAAGAGGCGCTCGTGACTTGAACTATGAGGAATCACTTGAAGCAGCTAACTGGATCTTAGGTCAGAAAGCTACTTCTGCCCAGACTGGAGCTTTTCTTGTTGCTGAACGAATTAAGATGGAAAGCGTGGCTGAATTGGAGGCATTTGTTGTCGCTTGTCGTAATCTCGCCTTCCGCTCGCCGATACAGGAAGGGATTGATTGCACCGGTCCATATGACGGAAGGACGAAATCTTTTTTCGCATCATTTGCCACTGCATTTCTGCTTGCTGCCGCTGGTTTACCTGTTACACTCCATGGGTCAGCTACACTCCCTCCCAAAAGAGGAGTTACTATTCATGATATATTAACAACTAGCGGAATAGATATCGAGCATATGACCAAGGAACGTTCCATCAACATTGCCAAGGAAACAGGTATACTATACGTCCCATCTGAGCAATGGTGTCCTCCACTAGCGGCAATGCGATCTATTCGCGAAGAACTAGACATGCGTACAATTTTTAATACAGTAGAGAAACTAATCGATTATTCACACTCTCCTTATCTTGTATTCGGGGTATTTCATAACACAGTATTTAACCGTATGAGCGAGCTGTTATATCATCTTGGTTATAGAAAATCACTAATCGTACAAGGTGTTGAAGGCTCTGAAGATTTATTTATTGACCGACCTACAAGAACGTATCTCGTCGAAAATGGCGAGGCACAGCTGAAGGTTATTGATCCTGATCTATACGGTCTAGAAACTCCATTACCTGACAATATGACATGGACAGCAGAAGCACAACTGCATACAACTGAGGAAATATTACAAGGTCGGGGGCATATTGCACTAGCTAATCAAGTATTACTTAACGCGGCTGCTCGTCTAAAGCTCACTGGCCATGTTAATTCTATCGAGCAAGGTATATATACATGTAAGCCACTTTTGGAAGATGGTACTGCCTGGGAACTCTATAGTCATTGGAAAAGTGCCATGCTAGACAAAAATTATGAATTCGCAACCAATTGAACTTTATAATTATACGTTAATGGAGCAGTTTCTTCATAGTTTTCACTATGAAGAAACTGCTCCATTTGTCTATATTTTATTATAAGAACCACATAAGACATGTTATTCTGTTGACTACTCCGTTATCAATTCATACGCCGATATATGCTTAATTTTTCTCGCAATCAGCATGGATACCACGTAAGCTAACAGTGTAATTATGATACAGAAAGTAATAATGACCGGATAATTGACGATAAAATTCACACTACGTATGCCCACACTAGAGAGAAGCAGCGCTAACAATTTGTTCGTGTACAAACTACCAAGTAATCCACCAATTACTACGCCAACAATAACAATAGGAACAAAACTCCAAGCAATTTGATTCATAAGTTGCAATGTAGTATAACCGATTCCCTTTAATATCCCAAATTCTTTCTTGCGCTTTGTAATAATAGTCTTAATAACAAGATATAAAATGAGGATAACGACCAACATCGTAGTTATAAGAATAATGAACATAATGAAAAACATGGCTGTTGCATACATCCCCGATTGACTTTCTATCGTCTCATCCACATCAATAATGTCTTCTAAAGTATCGCCATAGGTTTGTTGAATTGCTGTAATAATTTCCGAATTCTTGACACCATCCGAGTAAACATGGAAGGTAGAAGGTTCATATTCAGGAATATGATTCTTTATACCTGTTAATGTAATGGCAGCAAATTGCCCCATATAATTAATTGATTGACTTAAGCCAGTAATGAGATAAGAGCTGGACTGTTGACCGACCTCTACAGTAACCATATCTCCAATACCCTTTCCAAGCATATTAGATACCGACCATGAGATAGAAATTTCATTATTATATTGTGGTGCTCGGCCTTTATATACTGTGTTATTATTGAGCCTGCTATAATCATTGCTTATGTGGGTATAGAAACTTTGACCATCAATATCAGTTAATGTAACATCTAGAATATTTACTTTGTCTACACCATCTAATTGCTCTAATTTTTGAACTAGCCCATTCTCATTATGATTACTCAAGACAATAACATTTGAAGTTTCTGATCCAACCAGGTGAAAAAAAGTCTGTTTTTCCTTTGCAATATTATAGTATAGAACAATGGAAAATACTGAGGCAAAGGTGATCGCTGTAACAATGATAACTAACATAATATTTTGCTTTATATTAGCTAGCAAAGTTTTGCATGCTAATAATAGGTGAATGGAACCTTTTAATTTATCAAGCGGGATAAAGTTTTTTCTAAAGTTATGAGTATGAATGCCTCCACGTAACGATGCTACAACAGTCAATTTTCTTATTCTACTCGTTGAGAATAAAACGACGATTAGCACCAATAAAGCTATTAGTACAATACTCAATATATTAATTAAACCATTAAAACTTGCATGCCATACTAATCCTGTTAATGAAGAAATCACTTCTCCCAATAAAGGATCTACTAGATAAGAACTTGATACGCCAACAATACTGGCAATACAGGTTATCGATAGAAATTGAACCATAATAGACGCGATAATCTGATTATTTGTATATCCAAGTGCCTGCAGAATTCCGATATTAACCATACCATCTTCTATACTCGTACTAACACGGAATTTAATGACAATTAAGGAGACTACCACGATAATAGCAGCAAATGCCACGAGAATCATAGCAATAATATTAACTGTCATTGAATTGGACGTTTTCACTATATTAATCTCATTATCCCAATAATACCCGTTAAATTCTCCCGTTTGCAATTGTGGGAAACTTCTCTTGAAGTCTGCAAGAAGTGTGGCCGCTACTGATTTATCAACTAACAAAACGGATAGTAGAACAGCAGATTCTTTCTCTTTTAACTGTTGAGATAGCATATTGTAAGTGTTATCTGGTAAAAACACCTTCATTAATCCCATATTATTACTGCCAAGCATAGTCGCCTCAAAAAACGCTGCAATCCGATACGTATAATTATGATCTCTATACTTAATTGATATGATATCGCCTAGTTGATAACCTCCACTTGTACTAAAAATATAAGGCAAGTAAATATCATTATCTTGTGCAGTATCTAGTTGTTCAACTATTGCTAATGGTGCAATCTTTTTTTCTGTTTTTGCATTAAAGAAGGCTAAGCCGTGACTCATTTCACTTCCCCCAAATTTAAAGAGAGCGGAATTCATTACGATTGATTGTTCGACTTCAATCTCACTAACTCCAACGTATGAAGAAAGATATTGATCGTAACTTTCATCATAATTAATTTTATCGATAACAACTGCTGCATGAGCATCACGAAGCTTAGTTACTTTATCGTCATAGAACGTATTCATCTGTGTAATGATTGTAATCCCCATATTAAGTAGCATAGATGCTAGAAATATTAATACGAATAAGGATGTCGTTGCGCTTTTATTATGTTTTATATTAGCGATAGCAAGGTTAGTAATTTTCATGCTACCACCCCATTTCAGTTAGAAATGTCTTTAACTTTTCACTTCGCGCCTGATTATCCTTCGCATCGTATGCATCCAATCGTAAATCACCACAAATCGTTCCATCTCGCAAATAAATGATGCGATTTCCACGTAAAGCAGTTTTCAGATCATGGGTAACCATCACAATACTTTGGCCAGAGCCATTTACCATTGTCATAATATCAAGAACCGAATCACTAGATGCTGAGTTGAGTGCACCTGTCGGCTCATCTGCAAACACGATTTTAGGTTTATTAATTAATGCCCGTACTATTCCAACCCTTTGTGCTTCACCACCAGATAATTGTGAAGGATATTTGTTCCATGAAACTTCAGATAAACCGACGCGATGCAATAGCTCTTTCGCTAGCTGCACAATTTTCTTTTTGTCTTGTTTCACTAACAATCCACTCGTTAATATATTGTCTAACACACTCATATTGTCTAATAAATGCATCTGCTGAAATACAAATCCACAATGATTTCTTCTGAATATAGCAAGCTGATCATGACTGAACTTTGAAATTTCTTTTCCTTCGAATTGAATTTCTCCCAAAGTAGGTTTATCCATACCACTAAGTGCGTACAGCAGCGTAGACTTCCCTGAACCTGAACTACCCATTATGATCGTAAAATCTCCTTTATAGAGATCCATATTCAAATTTTTCAATACATGCTGCTGTAGGCCTTGATTCGAAAATGTTTTACATAACATTTTAGTGCTCAATACTACACTTTGCATTACATTGTTCTCCTTTTTATACTTAATTGTCCCTTTCGCTTAATCCCGCTTCGATAAGCAAACAAAAAGGACTGTATCGTTGTTACAGTCCTATCATACGAAATCAAACCTTAGTTAATCTTTGCTCAATTCTTAACGGTTTCTTAATTATTTAAATGAAAGTTTGTTTCATATTCGATGTCGAATCAGCTACGTCAGTAAAGTCATCGTTATCAAAGCCCACTTTTTGAACTTCCTCTTCCAATAAAGGTTCAAAACTTTCGCTTGTCAGCACCAAGAAGATGACCCACAGTGAAAACGAGTAGCACAGCGTACGTTTTGTGTACGTGAGCACACGCAGGCTTTCGATGGGGGGCATATTCGCCGCCGACTAATCTACAGCGCGATACCGCGTGATCACAAGTGGATGTTTTGAACTACCTCTCCTCTTAGGCGAGTTTAATGTGAACCATTACTGTAAACCCATCCCCCCGATTACAACACTCAATATCACCTTGCATATTTTGCATGAAATATTGTGATAGGTATAATCCTAGACCCACACCATTGTTTCCATCAGAATTAAGACCTCTATAATATTTATTAAACAGAAAAGGTAGCTCATCTTCATTAACACCTTGTCCAAAGTCTCTAAACTCAAGAACAAGATGGCTAGAATTAATATAGTTTGTAATATGTACTGCGGTAGCTGCGTATTTGTAAGCATTACTCAATATGTTATCGAATACTTGTTGAAGACGAAGCTCATCCGTTAGAATAATGCATGCCGGCAATGGATCACATACGATCACATTGTCGTACGTTGCCTTACTGATCATCTCAAACAGAATGTTGCTAGATTGCTCCGCTACCTCTACCTTCAATTGCTGTAATTCTTCTAATGTTGCATGAAACATATCCGTCACAAGAAGATTAATCTGTTCTGCTTTAGCATAAATCGTTTGAAATTGTTTCTGTTGCTTATCGTCATCAACCCTTAACATCATTAATTCACTTATAGCTTTGATAGAAGCTACCGGTGTCTTGATATCATGACTTAAACTTGCAACCAACTCTTTTTTACTCTGATTCGCGTTATATTCATTGCTACGCGCAATCGCAAGTTCTTCACGCATAATATCAAAACTTTCTGTAAAAGCTCCAAATGGATTATTTGATTCAATTTCTAACGGTGTGTCAAGATGACCTCTTGCAATGTTCGTAGCAAATTGTTGTAGTTTATTAAATGGAGTGAAAATAGTAGCTTTCAATATTAAGATGTAACCTGCACTAATGATTAACAATCCAATGAATATAATGATTAAAGAAATTAATAGTTGCTGCTTCATCTGCTGGAGAATGCTAGCTTCCTGGTGGTAGACAATAACTTTCCCAATCATTTCATCTTGGTGATATAGATCAATAATACTCTCTCGATCTTTAATCGCATTATAGACTGTATTAAACGTTACGTTCGCTGATTGAAATATCACTTGCTCATCAAGATCTATAATTACAATATTGGATTTATGCTCAAGATTCTCAAATTCTCCTTGCTTAATATGTACCCAATTCAGATCGATCTGCTGGACAAGTTCATTAATCGCTACAATATCAATGGAAACAGTTTTCTTCTGCCCGATGATTAGTACTGTAGTGATTATTGCTACAATATAGACAATGACCAGAACACCAATGATTCGTCTAATCTTCATGAGCTTCGATCCTCAAGCACATACCCTGTTCCCCACACCGTACAAATATATTTTGGATCATTAGCATTTTCTTCGATCTTTTCTCGTAAATGGCGAATATGAACATTTAATGTGCCATCGCTAGTAATAGAATCACCCCAAACCTCTTGAAACAATTCATTCTTCGAAATGACTCTATATTTATTTTTCGCCAAATAACAGAGCAAGCGATATTCCAATGTCTTCAACTTAATTTCTATATCATTAACACGTACACGGCAGAGATTACAATCAATAACAACATTTCCGAACTGAATAATTTCCGTTGAAGTTACTTGACTACCGTACCTTTTCAGTACAGCTTTCACTTTTGCAAGCAACACACTTAGCGTATACGGCTTCTGAATATAATCGTCACCACCAATATTAAGTGCAATTAATACATCATCATCACTAGAACGCGCACTTATAAATAGAATTGGAATTTGTGTTGTTAACCGCAATTTCTTGCATAAATCAAAACCAGATGTCTGTCCCAGATTAATATCTAATAATATAATGGCAACGTCATGTTGCTGTAAAAACTGTTCACATTCTACAGCACTAGTTACATAAGCAGAATTTATATCAAACATATTGAAATACTCACTTGTTGTTTCAGCTAATGCCAGCTCGTCGTCGACGATGAGACAATCGTATTGCATGAGTTCCTCCCACAACTTGTTATGACTTGATTATTATTAAAGCGATCAGTTATTAGCATTCTAAATAATTTATACTATTGATAATTAATGCGTCATATTATTAAATGCATTAATACTGTTACTGCTCAGATATTCTCAATTAATAGAAATATTATCCTATCCCTATTGTAGTATGCTCTCTTCTGTTTGTCACAATATTAATCTATCTGTTATTAAACTATTAAAATACCCAATTAAGTTTTCATAGACTATAAAACATACGATTCACTTCACTTTGAATAAGATATCTTATTCAAAGTGAAGGAGTGATTGATATCAGTTTCTTTAAAGCTAGACTACGAGGTTTTAATGAGGTACCAAGAGTACACACTTATGCACGTGGCATTGCTTTTTTCTTATTTAAACGTTGGAACAACCATTTGAAGTTAAAATTTTCAGTTAAAGTAGAAGATATTCAAAATGTAACTAAAATTGATCTACATCTAGGTCAAAGAGGTCATAACGGCCCTGTAATAGCTACTCTTTTTAGAGCTTCTGGAACGGGAATATCTGTAGATCGTGGAGTTGTTAAGGGTGTATTGAAAAAAGGCGATTTACAAGGCCCATTAAGAGGACTTTCACTTCGCTTCTTACTTCGTGAAATTAAAAACCATAATGTATATGTGAATGTTCATACTACTGAGCATCCAAATGGTGAAATTCGTGGTCAAATTAAAGAGTTCAAGCGTAATCCCTCTTAGTAAGTGGCGATAAATCTAATAACAATAGTAATTGAAACAGAGATTTCTTCTCGGAGAGGTCTCTATTTCAATTCATTTAAGTTTTCACGCTTTCCCCTCTATTGCCCAAGGTTGTCTAGTAGAAACAACTGTTTCTCCAGTTTCAATAGCTTCTAACATAAGAAGTGACAAATATTGATCCTGAGCTGCATCCGCTAGACTATAAAACGATCCCGATGCGCCCGATACATAATCATCCATTTTCAGAAGTGAGGTGGCAATTGCAATTTCCTCATCACTTAGCCGCGCTGGAGCAGTTGGATTCAGGTAAAGCCATTGTTCTCCTGCAATAATTCCTTTGTGGTAATAGCCCTCTAAATTCCCACCATGCCCTTTATCCACTCTTCGTAAATCGATATGAACTGGGGTAGCAAAATCAAGCAAATAACTTGCATCCTCATTCACAATTTCACCTAAAGAACCTCTAATTAGAATTCGGCTACGACGGATCCATGAAAAATATTGATCCCGCGTAAAATCATACATCGCCAATTTATCACCAAATCGGAGCGTAGCAAGCTGCTGACTAGTCTCTACTAATTCTCCCGTTTCCGGTTCACCATCCCTAGACGGCCCCCTTACTATAAGAGACTTTATTTGCTCTCCGCGAATGGTCACCTCTTCAAAGCCGACATTAAGCAGTTGACGAATGAGACTAATACCGTGGTATTCATGTGCGACAGACATCTGTACCTGTGAAATATTGCCCAACTTACCCGAGCGAACCAAATTAATTCGAGCTGCGTGTAATGGCTGATATAAATATTGTTCTGCAATCTGGATTTGCGCTTTGTTAGGAAGCGAGTCATACAAAGCGATTAGCCCCGCGAGGTCAGTTGAAGGTGGTGTTTCTACTAGAACCGGAACTTTATGCATTGCCAATTTGCTGATTACCTCTTTTGCCACTCCTTTTGCCACTGCTACTACTACAAAATTATAATACTCAGCTTGAGTAATTAATTCTTCCATCGTGCGAACTGTGACAATTCCCCATTGTTCCTCAATCGCCTTACCTTTCTCTTCATTACGTACCAGCATCGTATGAATACGAAAACGATCTGGCATTGCTTTTGCTATTCTCATATAAAACCTGGCACGCCAACCACCACCTACTATTGCAAAACTTGTTATTGTCACTTATATCATCCTCTCTATATGTAAATTTTCATTGTAATTTGTATATCCACAGTCTTCCTTGTTCATCGTTACATATTAACACTTACTATACAATCTAACATTTGTGCAAGTTTAACTAACTAACCTTCCAAGCTTCCTTATACTTCTTCTGCTCGGCTTCAGCACTCTCAACTTTCGTATGTAAATCATGAGCAATTGTGAATTGATGCTTACGCAGGGTAATAATCTCTTTAATTTGCTCTACACTTTCACATGAATACGGTAGCTCATTGTACACACATCCAAACTGCAATGGTTGATGAGTGTCACTTCCAGCAATGGTGGGTAAGTTATACCTATTTGCAAGTTTTTGCACCTTTTTTTCCATCGATAAGCCGTATTTATGCAAATCACGTCCATTAATATCTATTGCATCTAATCTCGCAATTAGCTCGGGATCGACATGATCAAGCGGATTTTCCTTACGATAAGGATGTGCGCCAATTGTTAAGCATTGATTGAATTCACTCAATCCGAGTAATCGTTCTAAAGGAATAAAGTTGTTAGCTGACCTATAACTATCTAACTGTTTACTAATCGAGATGATTGCCTTTCTGCTGCCTATAACAAGAATATGACTTTGTTCAGCAACATCTACCTCAATACCTGGGAAGACTTTAACTCCTTCAATGAGATAGTATCCGTTATGATATATCGCCTTATCATCAAGTACTTCGTATATGTTCAAAAAATCCTTTGTGTTGAAATGTTCTGTAAGCGCAACAGCATCTACATGTTGCGAAGCTGTTCGCATCATTTCTACATAATATTCATATGAAAAATCAATATCCTTTGACCACTTTCCGTGTGTATGTAAATCTATTTTCAAACTCATCGTCTCCTCAATATCTATTCATTTTCTCTATTTATTGATTATAAACGATATATAATTATCATTTATATAGAATTGATAAAAATTAACGCAAAATCAACATTACGATAACAATCCACTAACAAAACCCACCTATGCTATATAGAGACAGAAAGAACTTACAACCACATCATTTGTTACTAATTAGCAATACCAATTTGGGAGGAATCGTAATGAGCACAGCAACAATAGGTAATCGCTTTGAGTTAACATCGCAACAAAAATTAATGATCTTTATTCTATCGATGTCTTTGTACGGTATCTCGAACATGATTACAGAATTATTACCTGAGTTTCGTGTAGGGCCTGTTGAATTGAAAGTGGAGTATTTCATTTTCATCCCTTTACTGTTTGCTATCTTGTTCAATCCATTATATGCAGCGTTAGGTGCTTGTGTAGGTGAAATTGTTTTTGGTGAATTACTACTTGGTCAATTTGGTGGAGTAAGTGAACTAGAGAAATTTATTGAGTTTTCACTAGCAATCTTCGTTGCAGGAATGTTAGTCACAGATCCACGCAATAAACGTCAACTTGCGATTGCAGCATACGTAGCGATCGGTATTGATCAATTGCTAGGTACAATCGTCGATATCGCCAAAGTTTACATAGGTGTTGAAGATCTGGAAGCTGTTCCTGGCTTACCTGAAAGTATTCTTGCAATTGAAGGGTTCTCATTCCTCAATGCGATGATTGTATCGGGTACGTTATTCTCACTATTGCCTATTATTTATTTAGTACCTCGTTTGTATGGCAAGGTCGAACCACTACTTGGCATGAAGCCACGGGATGGTCGCGCCAAAGTTTCTGTTGCTGGTTTTGTAACTCCTCGCTTTATCATTCTTGCAATTGTGCTATTCGTCATTGCTGGAGCAGCTGAATTTTTATCAGAATCTGATTTGGAATTATTCTCATGGGAGTGGGAAATGGATCTAGGGAATATAGGTATGTGGCTTAGTCTTGCTGTCGCTGTAATCATCTTTATTGGAACACTGTTAATCATTAGGAAGAAACGCAAAACTAATCATAAAGGAGAAACTATTGCATGACCCAATCTATGACGGAGAAACAACCAATTATTGAAATCAAAGATATTTCTTTTCGCTATCCAGGTGCAGAATATGAATCTCTTCAGCGCGTTAATCTCACCATAAATAAAGGGGACTTCATCGCTATTATCGGAAGTAATGGAAGCGGAAAGTCTACGTTATGCAAATGCTTCAACGGATTGATCCCAACCTACTATGCTGGAGATTTAGAAGGAAGCGTAATGATTAATGGGCTTTCTACCCAAACTACCAGTATCGCTGAACTCTCGAAGCATGTTGCATACGTATTTCAAGACTTTGAGAATCAATTGGTTCGGCCAACCGTCTATGATGAAGTATGCTTTGCACCATTAAACTTTGGCTATGAGGATTATAAAGAGCGTGGCATGAATGCATTGAAAATGTTAGAAATTGAAGATATTCAACATAAATGGATTTGGCAGTTAAGTGGTGGTCAGAAGCATATGACCGCCCTTGCTGCTGCATTATCACTTGATCCAGATATTATTATTGTTGATGAACCTGTAGCCCAGCTTGATCCAGCACATGCAAGGCTCATTTACGAGAAATTGAAGTTATTAAATGAGAAATATAACAAAACGATTATTGTTATCGAGCATCATACAGAATACATTGCTGACTATTGCACTAATGTAATGTTAATGGAATCAGGTGGGAAAGTACGTTGGATTAAGTCTGTGAAGGAAGGTCTTTCTTCTGTCGACGAACTTGCTTCACTACATATTCAACCACCTCAAGTTACGCAAGCTTTTCATATTTTACGTCAGCACATTATGCCAACGACACAAGCTTTGTACCCTATTACGATTAAGGAAGCGGCTCTTGCCTTGCAACAATCAGCCCTTCCTTATACAAAAACGCGTCATGTAGCCATTGAAGAACAGCCAAATCATTATTCGGAACGACCTGTACTTCTGAAGTTCGATAATGTCGTTAGTGGTTATCAAAGTATGGACCGTAATCAAAAGCCAACTCTGCAAAACATTAATCTTCAGATGCACGAAGGTGAACGGATTGCATTGATTGGAAATAATGGTGCAGGAAAATCTACATTATTACGATTAATAGCGGGCATTCGTAAACCTTGGGAAGGTTCAGTTACGGTATGTGGAAAAAACACAAGCCAGTCTTCGCCTGAACAATTATCTGATCTCGTTTCTTTCATCTTTCAAAATCCAGAAGAAATGTTTATCTCAGATAATATTAGAGCCGATATCGAGTTTTTCTTGAAAGCAAGAAAACAATCAAATATAGAACCTTTTATCGATCATATTATGGATACATTCAATCTAACGGAATTACAGCAACGTGATGGTCGATTGCTTAGTGGTGGACAACAGCGTCGTGCAACACTAGCAATTGGTATGGCCATGAAACCTACAATCATGCTTTTAGATGAACCTACTGCAAGTCTTGATATTGCTAGTCGTCGCGAAATGACTCGCCTGTTCGACGAATTACGTGATCATGTAAAAGCGATTGTTGTCGCAACCCATGACATGCAATTAGTAGCAGACTGGGCAACTAGAGTAATTGTTATGCATGAAGGTCAAATCATTATGGATACGAATAGCCGCGACGTTTTCCAGCATGAACATATTCTAAAGCTTGCTGCCCTTATCCCTCCACAAATTGTGGAATTAAGTCATTATGCGAATATTACACCACCATGCTTATCTGTTGCTGAATTTATTACACATATTGAATCTATCATACCGCAGGAGGTATACAGTGGAGTTAACTAAAACTACTTACAAAACTTCATTTCTTGAGAAATTAAGTGTAGAAAGAATTAAGGTTGAGCTATTGCGAACTGCTTATGGACACTCCCTTACCTTTCTTTCCAAATTCGATCCGCGAATTCTTATTGCATGGTACTCTTTCTTCGCTATCGTACCATGGTTTGTTCATAATAAAGTCGTATTACTTGGTATGCTCATTACGATAGCCATTTTAACGTATACATCCAAACCTAGTATTCTTGTCCTTCTTATATTAGCACTAGGACTCGTATCCGATGCTGCCTATATGCTCGTTGTTTCCCTATTATTCGGTGGCGGTCTTTCTGCGGCATGGGCACTCAGTACACTAACCTTAAAGCTACTCGTTATCGCATTAGCGAGTATAGCCGTTTTCTCAAGTATGGACCCTGAAAAATTAAGTGATGGCTTACTCAGCCTAGGTTTCCCTGCTCAATTCAGCTTCGGTGTGGCGTATGGCTATCGTATGTTACCCATTCTAATCGAGGAATATAACAATATTTTATACTCGTATCGTCTGCGTGGTAGAGGACCTGAGCGAAAAGGGTTTCTAGGATGGAGAGTTATCTTATACACAGGTAAATTATCAGTCGTGGCTTTTTATCCACTTATTCTAAATACAGCAAAAAGAACGAGAACTACTGTAGAAGCACTAGAAGTTAAAGGCTTCACTTATGCGATGAAAGATCCGAAAGTGAAAAAGATTAAGTTATCTTATCTGAAAATTTTACCAAGAGACTATGTATTTCTTGCCATTACGGTCGTTTACGTAAGCTTACTCTTCTATATTGGGAGTCATTATCATTTATAAAAAGGGAGAAAAACTAATGTATATAGATTTGCATACACATATCAAACTATCTAAAAAGACATCTTTTTCTATGGAATATTTCAACCAAGCGATTGTTGAGGCCACACAAGTAGGTCTTGAAGCGATCGCCATGACTGAGCATTTCAACACTGAAAATTTCTATCATATTTACGAGCAATTAGATGCTCATTATCCATATCGCGAACATTACTACGATGTTAATGGATTCAAAGTGTTTCCTGGCATGGAAATTGATGTAGATCAAAAGGGACATATTCTAGTCGTTGGTACTCGTACAACAATACTTGAATTACGTCATCGTCTTGAACCCTTCACAGAGAAAGAATCTTTTGTTTCATTTGAACAACTTCTAGATTGGTGTGATGAGTTACAATTACTGCGAATTGGTGCACATCCACATCGTGAAAGTAACCCTTTATTACAGCACCCACTCACTCTTTTACAACGCCTAGACGCATTCGATATTAACGGTAAAGACTTAGCCACGTATGGAGCTTCCATGGAGCAACAAGTTCAACAACTTGCTGCTCAAGTCGGGATTCCTGTCATTGTTGGCAGCGATACTCACCACCCTCTACAATTCGGCTGCGTCCGTAATAATCTAGATCGTGATTATAGTAATTACGCCGATATCCGTGCATGTATTCAAGAAGGTCGCTATCATTACGAAATATCAGATGCTTTACCTCTGCATGTCAAATCAGCTTCACTTGTCAAAAAGTTGTTAAAAGAACGTGGCGATGTGCTCCTATCTATTAGCTAGTAGTTGCTTCTTATACACTTAGACAGTTACAATGAACAGTAACAAAAGTGATGTATAACAGTGATTAGATCTAGATTAATGGAGAGATTCTATGACTACATTTCAATTCATTATACCGATTGAGCAAATGTCCAAAGGACAGAAAAAAATTGCTGATTTTATTCTGAAATCTACGGAGCGCATACCATTCTATAATGAGAATGAGATCGCCAAAAAAGCTGGAGTAAGTATCTCCACTGTGTCGAGATTTTGGGAGATTATCGGTTTTGATAACTTAAAAGCATTCAAAAAACATTTACAAGAAGTGCAATATTCTACACCAGCAATTAAGATGCAACAAGTATTGGAACAAACAGAGCAGCACATTGTTGGACAGATGATCGAATCTGCTCAAGCTAATCTGGCGGAAACTTTTCAGCGTGTAGATCTTCAAGCATTAGATCAAGCTGTCATTAGCCTAGATCAAGCTCAGCGTATTTATGTGCATGGTCATGGATCAGCGACTGCACTAACTGAATTATTTCGATTTCGATTGAATCGTATTGGTGTACAAGTTCACATTATGGCTGAAAGTGGTCACGCGCTACTCGAAAGTTTAGTGCATGCCAATGAACACGATGTTGTATTATTTTTCGGCTTTGTAAGGAAATCTCCTGAGGCTACCGTTATTTTGGAGCAAGCACAAGTTGCGCATTATCGCACCATTCTTATTACCGATCTTCTACTATCCGAAATGATTAATGATAGTGATATCGTCATTCAAGTGGATCGAGGAGAACGCGATGCCTTCCATTCCCTCGTCGCTCCTATGGCAATTATCGATAGTATATCGATTGCGTTAGCTGGTTTGCGCGGGAAAGATGCGATGCATAAGCTGCAACAATTACATGATATTCGTAAGCAATATGCGACGTTATTGCCCAAATAATGCAACTATAAAGTCCTCACATGAAAAGGATATAGGTTACGTGTTATGACTCCTATGAAATGAACCCAATAAGTCGACCTTTATAATAGGTCTATCTTATTGGGTTCATTTTTTACATTAGTATAGTTGTTAAAATATGTAATTTAAGTTATTGTTTATATGAACCAATTTATTATAGTGAGCTAGTATTATGTAACTAATAAAGTAAATAATAATGGGATTGTTTTTTCAGGAGGGTCGAATGAAAAAGAAAATACTATTGTCATTGATAGTCTTAGCAATTGTAATATTGGCATTAACCTCTTTCGAAAAAAACAAGTTAAACACTTCAATGACAGGCATGTATGTAGATGACTTTTTAATTCAAAATAATAAAACGATACCAAGTACGGTTATTGAAGAGAGCATACCTATGAAACTTGATATTGATGTTCGAAGAGTATTCTCTTCTTACGAAATTAGTGGTGTAATCAGCATAAATAACGTAAATTATAAAATAGCAAGTTCTACGCAATCTGACGAGAAATTAATAGCTGCTCTATCACCTCAAAGCGACGATTATAGTATTAATGCAATTTCAGGGACTTTATACATATCTAAAGATTTAAAACATATTTCTATTAGGACAGATCATTATCATCTAGTAGCTCCAGCTAATTCAAAAGAAGAAGCCATTGAACTTGTGAATATAATGTATGGGGCGGAATAAGTAGACACCAAATAAGAAGAAATACGACGCTATAATGAATATTTGTCGAGATTGTGATTTTTTTCACTTTTACTTGCAAATTAGATTCATCTATCATATGATAACAGCAACAGGATATTGTGATATTAATCACAAAGATATTATATGTTAGAACTTCAATATTAAATATTTTTTTAATCTTATTGTGAATTAATTCACAAAATTACCTGTTTCCACAATCTAACTACTATTTGATTTCATACTATTCTAAGATCAACCATCTCAAGGAGGCTAACACTATGAAAGTAATCGTAATTGGTTGTACACATGCTGGAACTGCTGCTGTTACTCAGATGGCTACACTGTATCCTCAAGCTGAAATCACCGTATATGAGAAAAACGATAATATTTCGTTTCTATCGTGCGGTATCGCACTAAATGTTGGAGGAGTCGTGCAGGACACAGAGTCGCTCTTCTACTCATCGCCGCAACAGTTGAAAGAAATGGGTGTTCAGACGAATATGCTTCATGAAGTTCTTGCAGTAGACTCGCAGGCAAAGACAGTTAAAGTCCGCGATATATTGAAGGATGAGATTAAAATTGATACCTATGACAAATTGGTTGTTACAACTGGGTCGTGGCCGATTATTCCTAAGCTGGGCGGCATGGATCTGGACAATATTATGCTTTGCAAAAACTATACACATGCTAAGGCCATTATTGAGCGGGCACATCAGGCACAGCGAATCGTCGTTGTAGGTGCAGGCTATATTGGGATTGAACTGGTTGAGGCATTCGAACAACTTGGCAAGCATGTGACGGTTATCGACAATACACCTCGTGTCTTGTGCAAGTATTTGGACCGTGAGTACACAGATCTCGTTGAAGAAGAGATGAAGCAGCGCAATATTGAGCTTGGGCTTAACCAGACCGTAACAGGTTTTCAAGGCGACAACGGCAAAGTGAACCGCGTAATCACAACAGGTGGCGAATATGAAGCTGATCTTGTTATTATGTGCATTGGCTTCCGTCCTAATACAGAGCTGCTCGCAGGTCAAGTTGACCAATTGAGCAATGGCGCAATTATCGTGGATGATTATATGCGCACCAGCTGTCCCGACGTGTTCGCTGCAGGAGATAGTTGTGCGATCCGGTATAACCCAACCAATCAGCATGCTTATATTCCTCTGGCAACGAATGCGGTTCGGATGGGTACACTTGTCGCACGAAATCTGATCGAGCCGATGGTGAGATATATGGGGACCCAAGGGACTTCAGGTATTAAAATATTTGACCTTAACATCGCTTCTACCGGCATGACCGAGCAGGCGGCAATTGATGCGGGTATGATTGTGAAATCAATCACAATCGATGATCATTACCGTCCAGAGTTTATGCCTACCTATGAAAAGGCGCTACTGAAAGTCGTGTACCAAGAGGCAAGCGGTCGTATCGTAGGAGCGCAAGTGCTGTCGAAAGCAGATCTAACGCAATCGATCAATACACTATCGGTCTGCATCCAAAATCATATGACGATGGATGAACTGGCATTTGTTGACTTCTTCTTCCAGCCACACTACAACAAGCCATGGAATCTGCTGAACCAAGCAGGATTGCAAGCATATAATCCCCAACATCGTGATTCAAAGGTAACAATGGCTTGAGTGGCTATCAGCAAAATTGACGTAAGAGCTCTCTTACAATAAGAGGGCTCTTTTTGCTTTTTACAAAAAGAAATCAATCGAGGTGTGTTATATACGTTTTGTTAGGATTAATTTCTATTCGCGTGCTGTCCTTTTCATTGCTTGCGACTATATAGTATTTTTTTCCTGAAACAAGATCAATCGGCTCGTAACGATAATAGGATTCTACATTCGGTGTAAAAGAGCTATTGATCCCGTTCAATTCTTTACCGTCTTCATCAATCACGGTAAAGCTGCTTCTGTCCATTTCTCCACTCTCGTAATAAAGAATTGTAGAAATCGGACTAGAAATCAGTTTAATGAAATTTACATTCTGACCCTCAGCGAATTGAACTACACGATCCAACGGAACAGTTATCATATTACTCATAAGCTCCTCTGTTTCCACCTCGAACTGAAATACCCATGGTTGATCTACCGCTAAGTGAGCACTACTAAAATTGAAGGATGCTTTTACTGTTAGATTATTTTCAATTGAAAGCCGCTCCATAGGAATGAAATAAGTTCTAACATAGTCGCCATTTACGAAACTCCCAACAGATGAGGCTCTTATTTCCCCAAGATTATGTCCATTTATTATAATTTCTGACGGTTCTATACTATCATAGGATTCATAACTTTCAGGAAAAAAATCAACACTTATGATCAATTGATCGCTATCAAGCATTACTTCCAACAATCTCACCTTGCCGTATTCAGTTGTTACCGTGCTACCTATTACTGACTTAAGCTTTGAATAATCTGCTTCATTAGGAAAACCAATAACTGTAAGTGACTTTTCAAGCCACTCAGAAAAAGCTGCTTGATAAGCTGATGATACCTGATTAAAATTCAAGCTAAAGATTACCGAAACAATGAATATACAAGCTGTAATTGCTCCAATAAATTTAGCTTTACTCCGATGTCGTGTTTTGCCTAGCTTCTTACTTATACGACGCTCCCAATGCTTTTTTTGGACGATAGTGAGTGGTACTTCTTCGTATATATTCAAATCAATATCAATATCATTCAGTTCTTTATACACGCTCATTACCATTAACCTCCCTTATCTTTTTCCGTCCTCTAGACAAAACATTATGTATCCACGATTCCTTCCTACCGTATTGTTCGGCGAGTTCCTTGGACGGTGTGCCTTGCAAATAATATCGCTCGAAAATATCACGTTCCTTCGTAGTTAGCATAGATAGCAGCTCCTCTACTTTGTCTGCATCCTCGTGCCGCTTTTCTATTTGCATAGAATCAAAAATTTCAGGTACATATATTTGCTTAGTCTGTAGTGATGAATGTTTTCGCATACAATCGATCGCTTTATACTTGGCAATAACTGCAATCCAATGCTTAAACGATTTCTTATTTGGATCGAAACTGTCGATATGATGCCAGACGGCCAGTAGCACATCATCTAGACATTCCTCATAATCTTGGTGACGATCTTGAACATAACGTTTAATGATCCCTGCCATCAACCCTCCATATTCCTCGATAATAAAAGCAAGCGCTTTCTCATTCCGATTATGTAATTGCTGCACAACATTTTGTTCGGTTATTTTCACATATGATCCTCCCTTCTGAAGAACAATGACTTTAACTATTATTTCGTTTGAATACTAAGAATCCTATCACAGAAAAAAAAAAAAAGGTTACCCCATCATTTTGATAAAATAACCTCGTTAACAATTAACTATGTTTATTAACCAATAGGCTTAATAATAACTTCGCCAGTGTCTTCATTCAGTACTGACAGCTGCCAACTATGATAAAGAATCCTACAACGACGAATACTACGAATCTTATTATACTTGAACTACCCATCACATAGTGCAGATTGTAGTGTACTCAACTCTTCATGTTATCAAGTAACTTATGCAAAATTCACAGCGCATTACGTAGATATTTCCAGAGGTTTACAATCTAGCATAATATGATATAATTGGAAAACTGGTCTATAAGTCCCTTATTACGTTCTATACCAGGACTAAATGACCACTTTTTTTCATGATTTATATTACTTTTTCATCTATTTATTAACGATATCTTATATGGAGGTGCTTCTTCTTGAAACGAAACTTTTTCAAAAAATGGATTTCCGCGCTAGCCATTGTCGGCCTGCTACAGACTTCCCCCCTCGCACTCGCTAATGGAGGCGACGATACGCTAGCTCAAGCTACAAACATTGATGTTAACCAAACTTACTCCGGCTACTTGTCGGACTACTATGACGTGGAGTACTATGGTTTCTCCCTCTCTTCTACTGGCAAGTTAGACATTACGATATCAAACGTCAGCAACACGAGCTGGATGTATCAGCTATACGACAACAACGGCAATGCATTCGACTGGTACGGCTACACCGATTACAGCGAACTGGCGTCGGGTAACAGCATGTCCAGCATTGGGCTCCCAGCAGGCGATTATTATTTGAAAGTCAGCCGTTATACAGGTAAAGTAGAAGATACCCCCTATTCGATTCGGCTAGGCTTTACGGCCGGTAGCACTTTTGAACAAGAAAGCAACAACACACTGTCTACTGCCAGCCCGATCGCGCTGAACGAAAACTATCAATCACATTTGCAACACAGAGACGATATCGACTTCTATAAATTTAACCTGTCGAAAAATGGCAAGCTGTCTATCAGTCTTCCAAATGTCAGTAATAAGAGTTGGAAGTATCACCTGTATGACAGTCAAGGCAACGAATATCCTTGGTATAGTTACACGGATTACAACGAGCTTGCGAAAGGTAACTCCGTTACAAGCATCGGTCTCCCAGCAGGAGACTACTTCCTGCGAGTGAGCCGTTATACGGGAGAGGTCGCTGGAGAGCCTTATACACTTCAGTTAAAGTTTGTAATCGGTGATACGTTTGAACGCGAGAAGAACGACACGCTATCGACTGCGACACCTGTAGCGGTGAACAAGATCTATGATACCGGTCTTCAATATAACGACGACATCGACTTCTATAAATTCAATCTGCCGAAGAGCGGTAAACTATCCATCATTATTCCAAATGTAAGCGGCAAGAGTTGGATGTACCGTTTGTACGACAGCAATGGCAAGGAATTCCCATGGTACAACAATACGACATATGATGAACTTGCGAAGGGCAACTCCGTTACGAGCATCGGTCTTCCGGCAGGCGACTATTACGTCCGCGTCAGCCGTTATACGGGCAATGTCGGCAATGTTCCATATTCGGTGCAATTTAAATTCACCGCGGGCGATACATACGAGAAAGAGAACAACGACACGCTGTCCGTCGCAACACCGATCACTGTAAACAAGTTATACGAAGCGGAGCTTATTACGAGAGATGATAATGACTACTACCGTTTTACACTGTCTTCAAGTTCCATCGTGAACCTCGGCACCATCAAAAATAACAAAGACACATATTTGTACAGCTACGTTACCGACAACAACGGTAAAAGCTATGACATAGGTAGCGGTAAAGTGAAGCTCTCAGCGGGAACATACTACGTGCGGATGAGCGGTGGCGCGACTGGCTACAAGCTGAAGATCAATGCAGCGACGCCTACACTCGAGGCAAAGCAGGTAAAGGTAACCAATAAGAAGGGTAAAACAAACGATTCTCTTACGGTGACGAGCCTGAAGAAGGGCGACATCGTGAAGGTCTACAATAGCCAAGGTAAACTCCTCACGCAAGCAACTTCTTCCGGCACGAAGAACAGCCTGATGCTGACGCATCTTAGTACAAGCGGTGGCACACTTTCTGTGTCAGTCACAAGCACTGGCCTGCAAGAAAGTGGTAAGCTTAGCGTGAAGTACGGCAAGGAGTAGATAGTACTTCACCCATCTAAATTCCCGCAGTACCACGACCGATAGGACACTTAGTCCTGTCGGTCTTCTTTGCGCCCTAGAAATACCAATATGCTCTTTGATTGTAAGCCGATAAATGTTCCCGTTAATTATAATGTGTTACCCCTTAATAAATCTTAAATTATACTGCCCATCATTACTTCCTTTTCACAACAACAACAACAATGACGTTTAACTTAACTAATAAAAATGAGGTTATCCCACCATATACATGATGAGATAACCTCGTTAACATTTAACTATGTTTATTAACCAATAGGCTTAATAACAACTTCGCCAGTCTCTTCATTCAGAACTGATAACTGCCAACCATGAGATAATACTGGTTGTAATTGTTGCTGCTGCGCTTTATTCAACGTTGCATATACAGCCTCTTTACCAGCATCGAATACTAACACTGGATCTTGCTCAAATACAATTAGAATCCAACAACGAATACCGCGAATTGTATTATACTTAATCTGGTATCCATCACGAAGTGCAGATTGAAGTATATTCAACTCTTGCACCACAAAATTACTTAACTCATTGTAGTCAAATTCAAACATACTATCATCAACAGGAAGAGTTCGAGCGATTGCATCATTAACAATTTGCTCATCAGACAACCCACTTTGACGAAGTTGTTCCACCATTAAAGCATTATTTTGCGATAATTTCACTATAGTTTCACTCATTGTTAATCCTCCTAACAGTATATTCGCCATAGAATTCACTAGCATACAATCAGAAACAAAGTTTCGATATTGTGCCCTTCCGCATCTTCGAGAGTTCCATTCACCTAAATACAATCAGAAACAAAGTTTCGATATTGTGCCCTTCCGCCTCACCCGAGAATTCCATTCACCTACATACAATCAGAAACATAGTTTCGATATTGTGCCCTTCCGCTTCACCGAGTGTTCGCTCGTCAGCACCAAGAAGATGCCATGAAGCTAGTGACGCGCGGAACGGAGTGTACGTAATTGGTACACGAGTACCACAGCAAACGATGAATGGCAGCTTCGCCGTCGAATCGGCTACGTTAGCATAATCATCGTGATCACGAGTGAACAGCGACGAAGTGGCCTGGAGTTACCTCGACTAGATTATGCTCGCCCCCACTCCACTCCTCCGGATCAGGACTCCAAAGAATGCGCTCACGAGTAGCACTTGGATCAGGAATTGGTATTGCAGATAGTAAAGCTTGCGTGTAGGGATGTAGTGGATTTTCATAAAGTTCATCACTAGTAGCAATTTCAACGATTCTCCCGCCATACATAACACCAATACGATCCGAAATATGACGAACCATCGATAAGTCATGTGCGATAAAAAGATACGTTAAGCCGAATTCTTCTTGCAAGTCTTCCAGCATATTAACAACCTGTGCTTGCACAGATACATCTAGTGCAGATATCGGTTCATCGCAAATTATGAATTCTGGTTTCGTCGCCAAAGCTCTTGCAATTGAAATACGTTGTCGTTGACCACCGCTAAATTCATGTGGATAACGATTCAAGTGTTCTGCTTTTAAGCCTACTCGTTCAAGAAGCGCTACAATTTGTTCTTTTCTTTCATTACCTTTAACCATCCCATGAATGTCCATAGGCTCACTGATTAACTCATACACGTTCAGACCTGGATTCAAAGAAGAATAAGGATCTTGGAAAATCGATTGAATGTTTTTACGAAATGGCTTCAGTCGCTGATCATTAAGACCAGAAATATCTTGTCCATCGTAAATAATAGATCCATCTGTATAATCATATAAGCGCAACATACAGCGCCCTACAGTAGATTTGCCACTACCTGACTCCCCAACTAATCCAAAGGTTTCACCCTTATAAATTTGAAAGCTGACTCCGTTCACTGCCTTCAATACTTCTTTCGGTTTACCCCAAAAATCTGTTGATTTCACAAAATGTTTCTGCAAATTTCTAACTTCAACTAATGGCTTCATCATCGTTTCTCCTCTCACCCTTATTGCTCATTGTTAGATGGATCAGATAACCAACAAGCAGAGCAATGTTGGTCCCCTACTTCAAATAATGGCGGTCGCTCTACACAACGATCGAATGCATGTACACAACGCTCTCGAAATGGACAACCCGATGGTGGATCAATTAACGATGGTGGTGTGCCTTCAATTGGTATAAGACGTTCGTTTGAAGCACCTGCTCTTGATGGCACTGATTGCAGTAAACCTTGTGTATAGGGATGAGCTGGATGGCGATATAGATCTTCTACCTTTGCTTCTTCCATCACCATTCCACCATACATAACAAGCACTCGCGTACATACTTGTGCCACTACGCCTAGATCATGCGTAATGAGAATAACAGATGTATTTGTTTCTTCTTTAATGTCATCAATAAGGTCAAGAATTTGCGCTTGAATCGTAACATCAAGTGCAGTTGTTGGTTCGTCCGCTATTAATAATTCAGGTTGGCAAGACAATGCCATCGCGATCATAACACGCTGTCTCATCCCACCACTAAATTCATGTGGATATTGATCAAGTCTTCGATCAGGATCAGATATACCTACCTTTTTAAGCATATTGGCACTTTCATTTCTTGCCTCTCGCTTAGATAATTTACGATGTCTTTGAATGACTTCTGACAATTGATAACCTATTGTTTTTACAGGATTCAATGATGTCATCGGATCTTGAAAAACCATCGCGATTTGATTACCACGGATATGTTTCCATTCCTTCTCAGAAAGTTGAAGTAACGATTGATCCTTGTAACGTATGTCTCCAGACTTAATTTCACCCGGAGGCTGTATTAAGGAGAGAATGGATTTGGCAGTTACACTTTTACCACTACCTGACTCACCAACAATACCCAACGTCTCACCTTCATCAAGATGAAAACTTACGTTACGTACCGCTTGATTTTCACCATGATTCGTGAAGAAGGATACTTCTAATCCTTCTACTGTTAGCAATCTTTTGGAATCTGTCATATCATGTCTCCTAAACTTTTTGTGGCTTCCTTATATAACTTCTTTGCAAATAAAAAGTCACTTCGAAAGCATAAACTTCTTATTTTTTAACGAGTTTGGGTTCAAAACCTACTCGCAATATATCACCTAAAATGTTAAAGCTAAGTACAGTTAAAAAGATTAGTAAACCTGGGAATATAGCTAAGTAAGGAGCTTGAGCGATATATCCCTGTGCATTATTAAGCATACTTCCCCACGTAGCAGAAGGAGCTTGGACACCGAAACCTAAAAAACTAAGGGATGATTCCATTAATATAGCGGAAGCAATCGTGTTAGTTGCACCAACAATAATCGTCGGAATAAGGTTCGGTAATATGTGTTTAACAATAATACCGTATGAGTTTTGTCCTGATGCTTTAGCATACAGTACATATTCACGTTCCTTTAGAGTCATCGTTTCTGCACGAATAATACGAGATACATTCATCCACATAATGAACCCTATAATAATAATGAGATTACCGATATTCGGTTTAAGATAAATACTTAATAATAATAAAATTAGAAATGACGGAATGGACATAATAACTTCAACTAGACGCATTAAAATATTATCGAGTTTACCTCCAAAATAACCTGCCATTACACCTATTGTTACTCCAATAACAGTAGCTACGATCATGGCGAAAAATCCAACTAATAACGAAACTCTTCCACCATGTAATGCCCGTGCAAAGTAATCCCTTCCGTAATCATCTGTTCCAAAAAAATGATCACCGCTCGGAGCTTGTAAACGAATCAATGCATTCAATTTATTTGGGTCATGAGGTGCAAGAAACGCAAAGATAGCGCCCAACGTGAAAATGAATAGAATACCTACTGCTACAAGACCTATTTTATTATGATATAGCTCATGTAACACATTACTCCATTTAGTTCGGTTCATCTATTCTCACCTCATCTTCTTAATTCTTGGATCAGCAAAACTATATAATATATCCGCAATCAAATTTCCTATGATTAGCATGACAGAAGATAGTAATGTTATTCCCATTATTAATGGATAATCTAGTCCTTTTATAGCTGTCATGCCCAGCGATCCTAATCCTGGCCATGAAAATACCGTTTCTGTAACAATCGCACCAGCTACGATATCCCCTACTGACATACCTAGCAACGTAATAATCGGTAACAATACATGTTTTAGTACATGTCGTGTTAACACTTGTTTTTTAGAGGAACCAAAGGCATATTGAATTTGCACGTAATCTTCCTTCAGTTGTCCAATTGTGCTAGAACGAATATAACGTACATAGACTGATAAAAATCCGATGGCGAGTACACTACAAGGCAATATCGCGTGCTTGATAACATCCCAAGTTGAAGTTACTCCAATCGTCCTCATCCCCATACTAGGAAGCCATCCTAATTTCACCGCAAAGAAATAGATAAATAATATACCCAACCAGAATCCGGGAATGGATATCCCAATATACGAAAACATATTAATGCATTTATCTACAAAACGATTACGGTTTGATCCTGCGATTAAACCTAAAGGAATAGCTAATAAAACAGCTATAATAATTGCTCCACTCATAAGACCTACAGTTGCTGGAATACGTTCAACAATTTGACCCAAGACAGGTTGGTGATTAATTAGCGAATAACCTAGATCACCTTGCAAAACTCCTTTTAACCATATGAAGTATTGTACATATGCCGGTTTGTCCAGTCCTAAGTTATGTCTAATTCGCTCAATATCTTCTGCATGCATATTAGGTGTGACAAAGTTAAGCACAGGATCACCAGGTGCTGCCTTGATCATTACAAAGCTAACAATTGAGACAAAGAAGAGCAATGGAATTGTCTGGAGTAATCGTTTCGCTATGAGTTGTTTCATAACATATTCTCCCTCTACTTAGTAGCAAAAAAATAAGCTGAGTATTCAGCTTATTTTTTTGCATACTTGTTCATTTGATCTTACGATTATTTCTTATAAATTTTTGAAAGATCTTCAAAGATATATACAGGTTTCAACTTAGCTTCTTCAACACCACCGAATTGATTGCTTACTGCAACAATCGTTTTCGTGTATGCAATTGGATATTGAATCGCTTCAGCTGCGATAAGTTCTTGAACTTGTTTGTAAATCTCTTCACGCTTAGCAACATCACCTTCACCTGCACCAGCTTGGAACAAAGCATCGATGTCGGCATTAGATACACGACTGTAATTAGACGATGAATCTGTTGAGAATAGAATGCGGTATGCATCTGGATCGTATCCCATAATATATCCACCTAGGAAAACTTCATAATCTGTTGTACTAGGAGTATTTAGCTTTTGACCATATGCGGATGCATCCATCGTTTGAAGCTCAACTTGTACACCAATGTCACCAAGTTTTTGTTGTACATATAACGCTACCGCTTCTTGTGCTTTATTACCACTTGATACAATAAATCTTAGTTTCAAGTTACTTACACCTTCGTCAGACAATATTTGCTTGGCTTTCTCAGGATCATAATCATAAGATGTTACATCGTTTGTATGGAACAAACCATCTGGTGTTAAGAATGAATGTGCGGCATTCGCATAATCACTAGATGTATATGCTACTTGAATTAATTCTTCACGATCAAGTGCATAAGATAATGCTTTACGAACTTCAATGTTATTCAGCACACCAGTGTCACTAATTTGGTTGAAATTCAAATATGCAAGACGACCTTCTTCATAAGGATAAATTGCAAAATTGTTTGTTGCTTCGATTGTCGATACATCTTGAGGATCTACGTATTTCACATGGATTTCACCATTTTGAAGTGCTAAGTTAGCTGTGTTTGTATCTTTAGCAATACGATATGTTACACCATCAAGATAAGGTTTTCCGCCATAATAATCATCGAAACGTTCTAGTGAAACATACTCACCTGTTTTGTACTCTTTGAATTTGAATGGACCAGATCCAATTGGAGCATTGTTTTTATCGCTTTTTTCTAAATTTGTTTCATTCTCATATACATGTTTAGGAATCGGGAATACTTGTACTAAAGTTGCTTCAAAAGCTGGATTAACTTGTGGTAAATTGAATTTCACTGTATGGTCGTCCACTTTTTCAACTTCAATAAGTTTGCCACCAACGATGAAGTTTTCACGAAGAAGACTATTTTGATTTTCATCAACAATTTTTTCGATTGTAAATACTACATCATCAGCTGTAACAGCTACGCCATCATGCCATTTTGCATCATCACGTAAAGTCATTGTATAAGTTAGACCATCTTCAGAAAGCTCAAGGCTTTTTGCAAGATAGAATGTTTTTTCGCCTTCAGAAACTTGGAATAAAGGTGAATATAGTGATTGGTTAATCGTTAAGCTAACACGATCACCTGCATAGTTTGGATTAAGAATAACTGGGTCACTTGCAACAGCAATAATAAGATTACCACCTTGTTTCGGCTCGCCACTAGCTTCGTTACCAGTGTTAGTTGTGTTATTAGGTGTTGTATTGCCATTATTGCTTGAGCAAGCTGCTACAACCGCAATAATTAATATTAGTGATATCATAGTAGAAAAAATCTTCTTCATAGTAGTTCCTCCATCTGTTTTTTATCATTTCCTATATACTACATCGGATTAATCGGAATTACAATATTTTTATTTATTTTATATGTTATTTCTCGAAAATTTCGTTAAAAATAACATGTAAACGTTTTATATCATAAAAAAATAATCAAATCATATTTATGTATATTATTTATATATCCGATTATTTATTATTATAATTGAAACTTTTTCTTTTGTATAATCCCTTCTAACGTTTCGACAAACTTTATTTGGAAAGTGATTGGTTCTCAAAGCGTTCTCCAACAAGTATTTGTTCATCGAAGCATACACCCACATGAACAGTCATGAAGCAAACCAAGGAGCGTCCACGATAGTATAAGCAGATCTGATATGTTGTATTCTAGATAATCTTCCAACAATTATATTTTTCCGAAAATGATCTTTCTTAAAAATATATTGTATAATAAAGAAGTATTAATTCTATTATTGGAGATGATTAATGTGGCTAAAAGTACAGCACGTAAATTTCGTGAAAAACAAGCGAAGCAAAAAGGATATGATCTAATAGGTTCACAACGAGGTGGACAGCATATTGGTATTCAAACTGGAACAAAAATGACGAAAACGAAACAAAGTAAACTTCTACAAAACAAACACAAAAAGCGCAATGTCTCTGAGATGGACCAGAGTTATTGCGCTTTTCACATTCCATTATGTTCATAGTTACTTCTACTTGCTACGTATTCCCACTCACCGCTGCACGTTCATATTGTGTAATCTGCTGCTGACACAATTCAAGCAAATTATCTCCCCGATGATAAGCTTGAAACCATTCTAATGTCGCATCTAATGCTAAATTTAAATTCCACTTAGGTTGCCATCCAAGTTCACTAATTGCTTTTGAACAATCTAGCATTAATAACTTCGCTTCATGTTTCGCTTCTTGTCGCTCTACTTCATAACCTGGATGTTCACCTGGCCATTTAGACAATAATTGTTCAACAATATTTTGAACGGTTTGAATATCTTCCGTTCTTGGACCAAAATTCCATCCTTGAGCAAAACTCTCTCCATCTTCATACAGTCGCTTGGCTATCATTAAGTACCCTGATAATGGTTCAAGAACATGTTGCCACGGCCTTACACCTTCAGGATTACGTATAATAATTGCTTGCTTTGACATAAGTGAGCGCATTATGTCCGGTATTAATCGATCTTCTGACCAATCTCCCCCTCCTATTACATTTCCAGCTCGAACGGTAGCTACATGAATCGAAGCATGACTTAAAAATGATTGTCGATACGCAGATGTAACAAGTTCTGCACATGCTTTACTATTCGAATATGGATCATACCCGCCTAATCTGTCATTCTCTCGATAACCCCAATACCATTCTTGATTCTCATAACATTTATCTGTCGTTACATTTACAATTGCTCGTACCGTCTCACATAACCGTGCTGCTTCTAATAAATGAACAGTACCCATTACATTTGTTTGATACGTAGTAATCGGATCATCATAAGATTTGCGTACTAATGGTTGAGCTGCCATATGGAAAACAATTTCCGGCTTTGCTTGCTGCATGGCATTAGATAAATCATCATAATTTGTAATATCACCTATAATTGATTGATCTATTGAATCACCGATTTTTCCAAGTTCATAAAGTGATGGTATCGTCGATGCCGGCAATGAATATCCTGTTACTTTAGCTCCTAGTCGATGTAGCCATATCGTTAGCCAGCTTCCTTTAAATCCTGTATGTCCAGTAACGAATACTCGTTTGCCGGACCAGAAAGATGCGTCATTGTGCGAGCCTTTTATCATTTTTGACACTCCTAACTGCCATCTCATATTTCTATATATTTTCTTTGGTTACATGAGTCATCTGTAACAAGCTATAATGTGATTGCATTTGTAATAACAACTGCTGAGCATAAATGTGATTGCTACCTGCTAAAAAACGAGTTAAAGTTGTAATCGCTTGCGATCGATGTTCATCCTCTTGAGGCAAAAAATTCTGTTGGAAGTCTAGTTCCAAACCGTGTTTATTCGCCTCCCAAATCATTTCTTGAATGGAGTATCTGCAAAAATTACTTTGACTTTGTGATTGAATATACATTTCTTTCATCATCTCTACACTTAAGCGATTATGACTGCAAAATATCAGTTGACCTTTAGGACGTAATAGCTCTGTTAACGATTGAAAAATCTCAGTGATATTACCTTCGTATCGATCAATTCCTTGTTCGATATAAATTAAGTCAATTGATTGTTTAAGCACTTGTGGTAATTGTGTTAGCCCTTCAATATGGAATACTTCTTTGGAAATAGATTGAAGATCGCTAAGATATTTTGTCTCACTTGTGCACGTATAAACTTCCGTTTTAACACCATGGGTCGCCCATATTTTATTTTTCAAATCAATAAACGACGCTCCGCATCTCACATCAATTCCGAGGATGGTTTTGATATGAGCAAAGCGACTATAATCTATAAATTGACATGCTTGGTTTTTCCGTGCATCTAACCAGGCATCAATATTGTAGCGATCAATAAATATTTTACGACCTTCCTGTAGTGAATTCGTTGCATGATCTGAGGATGTAGTTAAGCTACCATAATGATGAGTAACTGTATCGCTACAATAGATTAACTTGTAGCCAGCTCGACGAATACGAAAACTAATATCATCGTCAAGAAACTCACCACGATAATAACGAGTGTCGTAATAACCAATAGCATCAAGTAATGCTGTCGGACAACACAATACGTTAGGAAGTAACACAACACGTTCTTCCCATTTGCTTGAGTCACTTACATTATAAGCTCTAGCTCGTTGTTGGAAATCTTCAACGGAGTGGAATGGAATATTAATGGATTGATAATTCGAGATATATGTGGCACCTGGGGAAACAAAGCCGATACTTTCATCAGATTTTAGACAAATAAGTAGATTACTGAGCCAATTTGGAGTAAAAATAAAATCATTACATACTGCAGCAATATATTTACCCTCTGCTGCCATCATTCCAATGTTGAAACCTTTAACAAGATGAATATTACTGTTTAGATGAATAACTTTCGCATTTGGCAACGATTCAAAGTATGTTTTTGTACCGTCTGTCGATCCATTATCTACAACGATTAGCTCATAGTTAATATTATCCATATTTTGTACAATACTTTCGATGCATTGACTAGTAAATTGCAAATTATTATACGCAAGTAAAACCACGCTAACCTCGTATTTTGCATTTTTTCCTTTTTCAATTATTTGTTGATGCTGAATAGCCGCTAGATTAGGATACCACCTTGGAAATTTCGTTATATCAACGTTCTGTTCTACAATATAAGCAATTTCATAGCATAACAGACGTACGATATTACAATAATGGTAGCGAAGATGATAGTATATACTTTGTTTGTCATCTTGCTGGATATAAAGTTGTATCTGCTCTTCATAATAGAATATATTCGCAATAAGTTGTGGCACACGATGTAGTCTCGTGTAACTGATCACTTCATTCTCAATAATTTGAAAGTCTTGATGATTGTTCTGTAGCACAGTTTCAAGTGCGTTAAAATCTTCAACTTGTTCAATATTTTCTTGCAAACGTATTAGTTCTACATACATATTCTCACAAAATTGAAGTAATTGATCTGAAGTTAAATTAACCACTACGCCCCTCCTTCATAACAATGCCATCCCGCTCCATATCAAACCATTCCCATTGCTGATCTTTACTAGATATTGATAAGTTTTGTCGCTGTGGCCATTCAATATTGATCGCAGGATCATTCCAGCGAATTCCGGATTCATGTGAAGGAGTGTAGAACTCACTAACCATATAATGTATAGCCGTTCGGGCTTGCAGAGTAACATAACCATGAGCAAATCCCTTTGGAACATAAAGCGATAACTGATTTTCTGCTGATAATGTAACACCATACCATTGTCCATATGTTGAACTGTTCTTATTGAGATCTATAATAACGTCGTAAAGCGCTCCTTGATAGCAGGTGACGATTTTTTCTTCACAATATGGTGGGCGTTGGAAATGCATTCCTCTTAACGTTAACGTATGCTCATTAAATGCGATATTAGCTTGTTTGAGCTGAAAATCTATACCATGTTCGGCTAAGATGTTATTACAATAAGTTCTTGCAAAATACCCTCTTTGATCTCTAATTGGTTCTATTTCTAGCAGTTTTGCTCCAAGAAGTGGCGTGGAATGTACAATCATAACAATCCTCCTCAACCGTTCACTGACCTACATATCGAGTACTCCAAGTTGAAAGGTTAATAACTGCCCGCTGTAACCTAATTCGGCTAATTGTGCACCTATTTGTTTATAATGAGCATTTGCAAACAGTATAATGTAGTCTAATTCGTTCACTCGCTCTTTCGTTGCTTGAACAATAGGTATATTGGCTAGTGTATGCCCATGCTTTGCTAGATCACTATCAAAGATACATTTGAGTGGAATTACTTTTTGCAACATCGCTATAAAACAGATCGATTCTGCCCCCGCTCCCCAAGCTGCGATCCTCTCATAGGAACTAATCTGACCTAATAGCCCGGTTAGTGCTCGCTCTCTTGTTGCAGTGAAATCAAGCGCTAGTTTCTTAGATTTCCTAACATATAGCTCCAATAAATTTGGATCTTCGGACTCCTGTACAGCGATGACAGTCAACCCTGCTTGACGAGCTAACTCCGCTAAACTAGTTACCGAATAATATTGGATATGATCCGTACATAGATTATAGAATAATCGTTGTTCCATAATACGCTGTCCATTTGGAACTTCTACAAGTAGTATGCCATCGTCATTTAATAACGTAGCTACTTTCTTAAGAAAATCAGTAGGTTGCTCCAAATGCTCAAGCACTTCAATAATAGTAATGACATCAAATCCTTCATCGAAACTTATTCCTTCATGAAAGTAATCATGTATAACGTCAAAACCTTTTTTTCTTGATGCTTGAACTCCTGTTAAAGAAGGCTCCACACCATACAATTGACTAAAATGAGATTGAGCTAACGATAAATAATGCCCTACGCCACAACCAATATCAAGAAATCTTTCTTGCTTCGGTGCAAGCTGAACTAATCTTTCAACTTGCTTTGCTCTTAATGCACGAAAGCTTGCTCCCCAATACGACCCCATTGAATATTCCTCATAATAATCATTATTCACATGGGCTGGAATTTGCGTATGACCACAGCGCTCACAATGATGTATTTCCAAATCTTGTAACTGAAGTTGCGGTGCATTATACTGCCCCATAATGCAGTGTGGCGCATCATCATAACGCTCAACTAATGCACTTGATTGACCACAAATACTACAGTTCATTGTTTTACTCAACTCCTTTCATTGCCGGCCGGCCTAATAACTTACTCAACATCTCTTCTACAAAAACCGCTATCGTATGTTGAGGTTCATACCGGTGTTCACTTCCGAAGTGAAATGTTACTACTTGCTCATTACCTTCAGCATATTTCACATCAACCTCAAGATTAAATTGCTCCCAAGCAATCACTTGCACCAGTTGGGCATATTGCAGCACACTTAATGTGTCTCTGCCATATGCATGATGAATTCGCTCAACAGGTTGTTGTTCAATAATCTGCTCGATGTTGTAACATACATCTTGTACTGCTACGAAATTACGTAACTGTTGCCCCGATGATTGTAGCGTTATACTGCGATGTTCCACAGCTTGCTTACAGAAATTGAATGGGATCAAATACCATCTCGCAAACAAGTCACAATCTATGGGAACTCCATACAAATTAGATGGTCTAATAATCCATGTGTTAACCTTCTGTTGGCGGTCATACATCGCAACCGTTTGTTCGGCAACGGAATGTGCAAGCCCATAATCATTGATCGGAGCTATAGGTGTATGTTCCGTAATTATTCCACTACTCTTACCGAAAACATGAAAGCTTGAGAAATAGATAAAGCGCTGAATATGATTACGAACACAAAAATCTAACGCCGCATGGATGCCTGTTGCATTCTCGGCAAGTCCTTGATAAGGATCAGTCCGATAAAGTTCTTCCTTCGGGGATACGGTATGAATCATTACATCAATATTTGCAATATCTAAATTAGCAATACGATTCGCTTGTGAGAAATCCATGTAATGATCGCTATCGCTACCTCTTGAAGCAGTAAAAACCTGATACTGCTTGGCTTTTAACCTCTTAATGAGATGCTGCGCAATGTATCCATTTGAACCACTAATTAATACTGCAGTTTGTTTCATGTTTTTTTAGGATCACTCCTTATTGGCACATTGAAAAATTGTTGCGCCCAAGATGATGTGGAAGTTTGTTTACGGTGAGCTCCCGTCTTAATATCGCATAAATATAGGCTGTTTGAAGGTAAGTTAGTATTGCGAAGCAAAGCTTGATTGCCGATAGTTACTCGATTCCCAACATAACATTGCCCAATGATGCTAGAATGTGGAGCCATTGCTACACCTTTACCTAGCACAGGATATTCCCCTTCAATTGCACCTACCGTACAGCCTTGATAACATACAAAAAAATCATCGTATTGAGCCTTTCCAAGAACTACCCCGCCTCCATGAACGATGAGAAATATGTTCGGCATCCCAGCATCGTACATACAAACCACACCATTTAATATTTTGTTCAAATAAAACAACTTAGAAGCAAGCTCTGTATCCTCGTAGCCCTTCCACACCTCATTAGACAAAAACCATAGAAATAGCGTATATTGGTCGCTATGCAAATGTGAAAATTTAGTTATACCGTCTTGATTAAATGCTGGGAGAGAAATATGTTGGAAGCAATATTCCGTTCGTTCAAGTGCTCTTTGCAAGGCTAGTTCAAACAATTGATCCCCTGAGTACGATTTGTCATCTGGGAAAAAATGATTAAGTTGCTGTAAAACATAATGTTTAAGTTGTACATTCGTAAGTGACATCTTCATGATACTTCACTCCCAATCCAACCTCATTCATAAGTAACAATTACTGTCATTCACATTCCACTTATTTCACTTCATTCATTTAGCTATCACGCCATACTTTCCACGGTGCTTTGTTATTTTTCCAAAGTTCATCAAGTACGATTTTTTCACGGAGCGTATCCATTGGTTGCCAGAACTTATCATGACGATATACTTGAAGCTGTCCATCTGCAGCTAATTGTTGTAATGGCCCCTGCTCTAAAATTGAATCATCTAGGTTATGAATGTAAGAAAACATTTCTGGTTCACACACCATATAACCACCATTAATCCAAGCGCCGTCACCTTTCACCTTTTCATTGAAGCCAATCACTTGATCGCCATCGAGTTCTAATCTACCAAATCTGCCTTCTGGCTGAACAGCTGTCATTGTTGTTATACAACTTCCTTGCTGATGATGCTTCACAAGATCATTGATATTAATATCTGCGAGACCATCTCCATACGTCAACATAAAGGTTTCATTACCGATAAATGATTCCACCCGTTTCACACGACTTCCCGTTAATGTATCTATTCCTGTGTCAACTAAAGTAACTTTCCAAGGCTCTACTGTATTATGATGAACTTCAACAGTGTCCCCTGATGAAAAGTCATAAGTAACTGCCTTAGACATATGTCTATAGTAGTTGGCGAAATATTCTTTAATCACATAACCTTTGTAACCAAGACAAATAATGAAATCATTGAATCCGTAGAATGAGTAGGTTTTCATAATGTGAAGTAGTATCGGTAGATCTCCAATTTCAATCATTGGCTTAGGCTTAAGATGAGATTCCTCACTAATGCGGGTCCCTCTTCCTCCTGCAAGGATAACTACCTTCATCATTTTCCTCCTTTAAACTTTTTGTATAACTTCTTGATATACTTCTTAAAAACAAAAAGCAGCTTCGAAAGAATACCCTTAATAAAGCAGCATTACTATCTATCTTATGGAAGAGTCTTGTATCAATATGACTGTCATTATCAGATTAGTTTATGGATCGGGTCGCTCCGAGAACTACTGTTCCAATTAAAGACCGCTAGAGACTAGTTCTCTCCGCTATAAACTTTTATGCTCAACCTTTGCTTTTTGTTAATTCGAATTGCAGATTAACAAAATGTGTTGGTGGAGCCATTCCACACACCTCTACCTTCCCCAAACAAAAATAGCTCCGTCACAATTGATGTGACAGAGCTATTGTTAAAGTTTCACGGGAGGAAAGCTACATTAGCAACTTATTTCTTGCTTTACTTATTTTCAAACTCTTCAAATGCGAACTGATTTATTGAGAATTCGCCATCTTGATAATTAATGACCGTTTTTAGTTCACCAATATAAATAGGAGAAACAGCCTTTTCTGCACCAACTGCTACGCCAAATGTTCCAATTAATTGTTCACCTTCAACAGAAAACTCTGTAATGGCTCCCCATATTAATGTGTCGTTAATCGTTCCATAATCAGGGGTTTGAAGGTCTTGGAGATCAACCGTATATCTATTTCCCCCAATTGTAAGTTCACCCTTCAAAAGAGATTTCACTTCGAATATTCTAATACTAGCCGCTTCTTGAAGCTGGCTAATATACTGTTCAGGTTGATACGTATATTCATAAATTTGTTGAATATCTCCAACCTGATTGATTTCTAACATATGCATTTCAGAAATAGATATCCCTGTTCCAGAACCTACGTATAGTATGATAGCAAGTTCATCTATTGCATCTCCATCAAAATCTTCTAATACCATACTCGGTAGAATACCTCTTGGTGTCATTCCTGTCCAATGATAAGTATAGCTCTGATCATTAATATGAAGCATATACTCACCAGTTTCAGTAATATCCATATATATATTTTCGCCTGTAATTTCAGCGATAGGATTTGTAAATTCTAGTCCTATATATTCTATAGTTTTATCAATTTCAGAAGTTTCCTCATCCACTTGTGAATTTACACTATTTTGTGAATGGTTCAATATGGTAGATTGTCCGTTACTATGGACTATACTTTGTTCCAGATTTAGTTCCTTACTTTGAACACTACATGCTACGAAAAGTAATACAATTGCAGTAATTATTAATGCGACTAATACCAGTTTCCATTGATAAGATAATAATTTCATTTCGCTCCTCCTAAAACTTTTCATTACTTCTCGAATAACATCATTAGAGATGAAAAGTTACATCGGAAGCATATGCTTAACTTTTCATAACTTCTCCGATATCATCATTAGAGATGAAAAGTAACATCGGAAGCATACACTTATCTTTAGATGGATATCGGCATGACTACTCTTATCTATAGATGAAATGTTATATGAAAACTTTTTCTTATTCTATCATATTATTACAAAAAAAGGATGATCAATAGAGAAAAGGTGCACATCTCATCTTGATCATCCTTAGCTTTTTAACTATTTTGCTAATGCTTGTTCAATATATTGATTATCAATTACTTGAGAAACATCTAGCTTTTCTTTCAACTCACCAAGGTCAAACAAAATGTCTGCAGTTGCTTGTTGACTTGCTGTCGCTTCATCTGAAATTGGAAGGTTTGTAGCAATGTTATTTTCTAATGATATGCGGATCGTTGCTTCATCAAGGCTCTTCAGCTCTGCAAGAAGAGTAATGGCCTCGTCAAGATTTTCATTTTGCCATTGCAAAGCACGCTCATAAGCATTTAAATAAGCAACGACTAACTCCGGATATTTCTTAGCAAATTCGTTGCGAACAATATTGTATGCTGGGGTGAATACATCAATTGTTTTACCTTCAGCAATTAGTGTTGCCCCTTGCGTCGTAATTTGTGTACTGCGAAATGGCTCCCATATTACCCATGCATCAATCGCACCACTTTGGAATGCGGGTTGCGCTTCATCTGGCTGTAAGTTAACCTGCTCTACGTCAGCAGCTGAAAGACCAACTGAATCTAATGCACGAAGTAATAATCCCCAAGAGCTACTACCTTTAGATACACCGATTTTTTTACCTTTTAGATCTTCGATGGATTGAATCGGACTATCTTTCGGTACAATAATACCGTCTCCACCGCCATTACTACCTTCACTAATCGATGTGAAAGGTATGTTAGCAGCTTGCCCTGTAATTGTACCAATATAACCTGTGCGTACAAAGTCAAGACGATTAGAAGCTATAGCTTCTAAAAATTGAGATGAGCTTTGAAGCGTTTGAAATTCAACAGAAGCGCCGTATTTCCCAAATTCTTCTTCAAAGAAACCTTTTTCTTTAGCTATTAATAGTGGTCCAATCTGACTGGCTTCTACTTTAACAACTACATCTTCATATTTCTTAGCCAAATCTTCGCCTTGTGGATCATTAGCTGAACCTACATTATTTGTTGTTTTATTTGTTGATGGACTATTTCCTCCATTATTTCCGCATCCCGCTACTATAGCAACGATCAATAGTAGAGATAATAATAATGTACTTTTCTTAAATTGTTTTTTCATGACATATTTCCTCCAATAATATATTTGAATTATCTAATCTATTGATGTGTTAGTGCGTAAGTGCTTTTTGGACGTTTCAATCTCAGATGGTCTCTTAATGTATTTCCTTCATATTCCTTACGGAATAATCCTCTTGATTGAAGAATCGGTACAACTTTATTAACAAAATCAATCAAATCATTCGGCAACAATGGTGCCATAATATTGAAGCCATCACAAGCATCATTAAGGAACCAATCTTCCATAATATCCGCGACTTGTTCCGGTGTACCTGTAATCGTTAGGTGACCACGTGCAACAGCAAAGTGTAACCCTAACTCACGAATAGTCATACCGGTTGCTTTACCCATATCCATAATCATAATTGCACGACTTGTATTTCCCTCACGCGGTAACTCTGGAAGTGGCTCATCAATGGGATAGCCGGATAGATCAGTATTCATGAGCTTTGATAAATTTAATATAGCTGCATTAGCATCAAGTAAAGTGTTGAATACTCTCTCCTTCTCTTTCGCTTCGTCTACTGTATCGCCAATAAAGGTTAGAATACCTGGCATAACTTTAATATCTTGATCTTCTCTGCCAAATTGCTGAAGCTGATCCTTCAGTTGACGATAATAATTAATCGAATCGGCTTTACTTTCACTTGCAGTAAATACAACATCCGCAGTTTCTGCTGCTAATCTTTGCCCATCATTCGACGTTCCCGCTTCAATGATGACAGGACGTCCTTGCGGAGTACGCGGAATATTAAGCGGTCCATCTACACGGAAGTTATCACCCTTATGGTTAATGGCATGCACTCTTGAAGTATCTGCAAATCTAGGCTTCTGCTTATCTTTGATGACTGCATCATCTTCCCAACTATCCCATAGTGCTGATGCAACATGTAGAAATTCTCGCGCTCGTTCATAACGTTTGCTATGCTCAAGAAGTGAGCTGCTATTAAAGTTTCTCGCTTCCGCTTCCTTCGTACCCGTCACTACGTTCCACGCCGCACGACCTTTACTCAGATGATCTAATGTAGCAAAGCGTCTTGCAAGATTATATGGTTCATTGAATGTGGTAGAAACGGTTCCAGCAAGTCCTATCCGATCAGTTACTCCAGCAAGCATACTAATGACAGTTAACGCATCAGGATAGACAAAACTAACACTTTTTTCTACATCAGCAATACTTGGAATAGAGTTACTATCAGCAAGAAAGATCATATCGAATTTCCCACGTTCTGCTGTTATAGCAGATTGCTTATAAAATTCTAGATCAATAACTCCTTCCACTGTCGATTCAGGATGATACCATGCACCATAGTGATGTCCGAAGTTATATAGAAAAGCTCCTAAGCTCATTTGTCCTTTATGATTAGCCATCGTCGATCCTCCATTAATCATCATTAGCTGCGTTTTATATATGCATAATATGACTCTGCAAAAATTTTAACACCTCTTTTAATTTGTTCTTCATTGCAATAACTGAAGGACAATCTTGCAAATCTTGCACCTTCTGCTGTAATAAAGAACTGATTACCCGCAATAAAGCTTACACCTCGTTCATTCGCGTCTTGAACGAAGTCTGACGTATTCACACCTTCAGGAAATTGAATCCATACGAAGAATCCACCATTAGGAATTTCATATGTAAGTTCATCGCCAAAGTGTGTGTGAAGTTCTGCAATCATCACATCTCGATTAGATTTGTATGTTGTAATAAGGTTGCTCAAATGATCATTAAATGAAAATTGATTCAATAGCTGAGCTACTATTTCTTGAGAGAACACACTTGCTTTACTACCTTGGAAAAATGTATTGATTCGTCGAATAACATCTTCTGAGGCAATCGCCCAACCAAGTCGGATACCTGGTGCAATAATTTTGGAGAATGAGCTAAGGTAAATCGTACGTTCAGGTGCAAAGCTATAGATTGCCGGTAGATGTTCACCTTCAAATGCGAGTTCTACATATGCGTCATCTTCAAGAATGAAAAAGTTATAGTGATAGGCTAATTCCGCGAGACGTTGACGACGTTCAAGGGAAAGACTTACACCGCCTGGGTTATGGAAATTAGGCATAACATAGATGAATTTCGGTATAGGTTGATGCTTGGCAACCGCTTCGATAAGCGCTGCTTCAATGAGATCGATCTGCAAACCATGCTCATCGATTGGGAAAGAAGTAAGGATCGCTTCTGACGCTTTGAAAGTATTAACAGCACCGAAGTATGTTGGTGCTTCCAGCCATACATGATCTCCTGGCTCTAGTAACGTTCTTGCTGCATAATCAATGGCTTGCTGCGAACCATAAGTAACAAGCACCTGATTACTATTCACATTAATGTTGCGAAGCTGTGAGCGGTTAGCAATCCACTGTTGCACAATTTTCGGTCCATCTGCTCCTGCATATTGCAAGGAATCTCGACCCTCTTGAATGATTGCTGCTGTTGCTGCTGCCTGCAATTCCTTATAAGGGAACAGATCTGATGATGGTGTTCCATAAGAAAACGGAATAAGATCAGAACGACTTGATGCTTGTGCAGCTCCTATTGGGCTTAATTGAGGTAATCTCTTTGCAAATTGATATGATTGTAACGTCATCCTATTTCCACCTTTCAATATTTAACCTTTATAGCTGTCTCTCCAGCTTAATAATCTACGTTCTAGTAACTTAACAAGCGAGTCTGATAGTTTACCAACGACTGCAAAAATAACAATTCCGACGAATACGACACCCGTTCTCATAAATGAACGTGCATCTTGTATGAGGAAACCAATTCCTTGATCTGCCCCCATTAACTCAGCTACGACTAGACATAACCATGCACTACTTAAAGACAACCTAAGCCCTAGTAACACTTGTGGCATAGCCGCAGGAATAATGAGCTTTGTTACTTGCTTATATCTGCTAAATTCTAGTACTCGAGCAACATCGAAAAGCTTAGAATCTACACTACGAACTCCAAGAAAAGCATTGACATACAGAGGGAAAAATGCGCCCATGGCAATGAGTAAAACTTTAGATAATTCACCGAATCCAAACCAAAGAATGAATAGCGGTGTAATAGCTAGTAATGGAACGGTACGAAGCATTTGAACGGTAGGATCAAGAATTTGTTCAGCTCGTTGGAACATCCCAACTAACATACCAGTGAGCAATCCAAGTCCACCTCCGATAGCAAAGCCTAGTGCTGCTCGTACGACACTTATTTTCAAATGATGAATCAGCTCACCAGATTGCAACATACTTATAAAATCTTTGAAGATAGAAACTGGAGAAGGAAATAACAACTCTGATACTAGTCCCAGTGATGACGATAACTGCCATGCAATAATGACAACAACCGGAAGAATAAACCCCAGTAAAAAAGATTTTGATTTTATCAAATTTCCCAACCTCCATCTAAAGCTTCATCAGGATGATGCTCTAACGTTTTAAGCACGATCGTCCGAAGTTCTTGGAATGAAGAGCCGACACGATTACGTGGATAAGGTAGATCGATTGTAATAATTTCTTTGATTCTACCTGGATTGGCATCCATCACAATGATGCGATTAGATAAGAATATAGCTTCATCAATATCATGTGTAACTAACAACATTGTCGTATTGTTCTGTTCCCATATATCTAATAATGACTCCTGCATATGCGCTCTAGTGAATGCATCAAGTGCACCGAATGGTTCGTCTAGTAATAACACTTGAGGATTACGTAATAGAGTTCTTGCAATCGCCACTCGCTGTGACATCCCACCCGATAATTGCTTGGGGTACGATTTTTCAAACCCTTCTAATCGAACTAAACGAATCATTTCATCTACTTTTGCTCTAACATCTCGTTTTTTCAAAGAAAGATCAGCTGCTATGTTTTGCTCAACGGTTAACCATGGAAACAAACGATGTTCTTGAAAAATAAAACCTTTGTCCTGACTAGGTGCTTGAACTTCTACTCCGTTCAACTTGACAGAACCAGCATCACCACGATCTAGTCCAGCAACAATTTTCAATAAAGTACTTTTACCACAACCACTAGGTCCAATAATCGTTACGAACTGTCCTTTTTTAATATCAAATTCTATATTAGACAGCACTTGTTTGGCAGTTCCATCATGCTCGAAAGATTTATTTAATTGCTTTACATCCAATATGTTAGTAATCGTCATGCGTTCACCTCGATTATCCATCTTTTCCGATTTGTTTTATCGGAATTAATATAGTATTATTTATACATATAAAAGATTGCTAAGTAAAATATGAAATATTGATACATGCATAAACAAGATTTATGACAGAGGTGTTTCTTATGAGATTAGAGCAAATGCATTATCTAATTGAAGTAGCTAAAACGGGCTCAATAACATTAGCTGCAGACATTTTGCATATTTCACAACCTAATATCAGTCATGCCATTACATCTCTTGAGAAGGAAATTGGCGTCACAATTTTTTCAAGAACACGCGCTGGTACCAAAACAACTGAAGTGGGTAAACAAATCATAGATTATGCGCAACAGATTGTTACACTAGTCAATGAAATTCAAGAAACTGCAAATAGACACTCTACTCAAATTCAGGAAGTGTTGAAAATAGGGGCAATATCGGGAATTTGTACCAGTTTTTTACCGAAAACACTATCTAGTTTCAGTAGTAAGCATCCTAAGGTAGACCTTGAAATTATCGAGGGTAATTCAAATATACTAGAGGAAAAGTTACTAGCAGGTGATATTGATATCGCACTTGTTGGTATACCAGAAGAAAGTGAATATAAACATCTAACCTCCCACAAATATCTTGAGTGCAAAATATTAGCTTGTGTTGGAAAAAATTCACCACTTGCACATAGTACATCCGTTTCCTATACTCAAATTGTAGAGCATCCTATTATCGCTACATCAGGTTATATGCGGAAACAATTGAAGAAGTATGGAACTCCGAGAGAGTTGTTTTACTCTAGTAGTTCAGAAGCCTCTAAACATGTTATCGCGGAAAGTCTTGCAACAAGTTTTTATATGGATATATCATTGCAGAATGATCCTTATGTATCATCTGGTCAAGTCATTCCGCTAACGATAACGGAAAATCCCATTCTCTATTTATACTGGCTTCATCAAAAAAACAATCAATCGGCTGCATGCGAAGCATTCATTAAAGAACTTCTACTTCAAGTAGGAAATTTCAATCTATGGAAATCAATAATGAAAAAGACGATCTAATACATAGGCATCCTGTAGGATGCCTATTTTGTAATGATTAGTTATATTGAATGCAACTGCTACTCTGAAATTTAATCCTTAATATCCATATAATTAAATAATGCCTATGTTATAATCAAATTCAATAGTGTAAGCGATTGGAGTTGTGTTAATGATAAAAAAGCCTTTATTAATTAAATTTTTGATCTCATACTTATCCATTCTTCTTCTACCTATTGCCGCTATTTTGGCATATTATTATCCATATTCCACGGCTATTGTGAAAGATAAAGCTAGTGCTTGGAACATGCATGTGACAGAGCAACTTATGAACTCTATGGATATATTTACGAAGTATGCTTATAATCTCCCCGCAGAAATCATGCAAAATCGCCAGATCAAACCATATATGGCTCCTGAAAATGAATATCAGAAAGTTATTATCGCTAATGAGATGCGCAAATATAATATTACTGACGCATTTATTGAAAATTCATTACTCTATCTCAACAATATTGACTATTTTTTCAGTAAAACTGGAAGCGCATACACAATAGAGGATTTTTCAAAAAAAGGTGTAGGTTATGTATATGAACAATGGCCTACTGAACAAATGTATCAAGATTTGAATTACACTACTGAACCTATGGTTAGACCGGTCGAAACGGTAATTGTTCCAGGTGGTCATAAAGTTAATCTACTAAGCTTTGTATTGCCTATGCCAATAGGCGGTAGCAATTCTCCTGGCTCAATGCTTATTCTTGTGAAAGAATCTACCATCTTAAATATGATGGAATCAAGTAATGACACTTATAATGGCATATTTTTAATTACTGATGACATTCAGCGTTGTATTGTCTCATCAATAGGTTGTAATGATATTATCGACTCTGAGTACAATCAGCTCTTGTCATACAGTGATGAACAATTTGATAAAGATCCATATATTACTCTAAATGGAGAGCAATATATCATTTCTAGAACGACGTCCGAAATTAATCAGTGGAACTATATTCGATTATTACCTATATCCGATACGATTCACGATATAAGAGGCATTCAGTTCAATACATTAATATTATTAGGTATCATCATTAGCATTACTGCATTAATTATTTATTTCTCATTGCACTACAACTATCATCCGATTAAAAGGCTTGTTGAACTTTCTACAAAGTTATTCGCAGACGAAAGTAAAACACCTAAAAACGAAATTGAAACGATCCATTATGCACTTGATCAATTATCAACAACAAAAGAGAAACTTGGCGAACAACTTGAACAAACTAGACCTAAAATTAGAGATAATATTTTATTCCAACTCGTATTAGGCAATTTTGAACACTGGGAAGCATTCGAATCTGAAGCACATTTATACAATATTAATTTCCGTAATGAATGTATTACGGTAGTTATACTTTCTGCCGAGAGTGATCATGATAGTCAAACCATTCTTAACCATTGCAAAGCCAAGTTCAAATTATTAGAAGATGGAATTATTCCCTATGTCTTCAAAAGCCAATATAACAATGAAATTATTATTATTATCTCGCATAAACCAATGGATTCATTGCAGTCTTATGTTTCTTTATTACAACAAGAGATACTTGAAGTTCATGAACTTAATAGTCTAATTGGTATTAGTTTAAGTCATCCCAAAGATAATATTAAAGTGTTCCATCATGGCTATTTGCAAGCATCACGAAGTATAGAGCAAATTAGATTCCAGCGAACGAACACGATTGTTACTTATAATGATACACAGCAACCTTCGACTGGTGTCGTATCTTACCAAACTGAAATCATGCAATCATTAGAATTAGCGATATTGAAGAACGATGCAGATCGTATCTTATCATTAATCCAACATATTCAAACGTATATGGGTGGCACTGGAATGCCTGCACATGTTATTCGCACCATATATCTCAATACAATGAGTATATTATTCAATACACTCGAACGTTTCCAGAAAGATAATGATACATCGCTGCACAATATTGAATTCATATTCCAACATCGTTACTCATTGGATCAGATGCTTTCGATTATGTCTGATACAACGAATAAACTATGTGAGATTATTACATTAACACTTCCAACATCACGCAAAGCATCGAGTGAAAACATATTAGCTTTCGTTGATTCATATTGGCATGATTCTAATCTTTCATTGCAATTTATGGCCGATCACTTTGAGATGTCTATTTCAAACTTCAGTTATCACTTCAAAAAAACAGTCGGTCATAACTTCAAGGAATATATTGATCAGCTAAGAATTCAACACTCGATTCATTATTTGAAATCAAGTAATGAGCCAATCGAATCTATTGCACTTAAAGTTGGCTATATGAATTCTTCTAGCTTTATTAGATCGTTCAAAAAAATAACTGGATCTACACCAGGACAATATCGAGATCATATGAAGTAAACTTAACCGCTGATTACTTGGCTTTCGATAAGCGAAGTAACAGCGGTTTTTCTATCAGATCATCCACAATTTTTGTAGAATCTACAATTTTCAAATTTTGAATTTTGAATAATGTATAAAACCGCGTAACCGCAGTTAATTAAAGCGCTTTCAATAATTGTTAATAGATCAATTCTTGGTCGTATACAGTATCATTGCAATCACGATAAAGTTAAGGAGCCAAGAACAACGTCACCTTGATTTCTAACTCTTTGGCAAACTTATATAGGGGGAACATTTATGAAAAAAGTTATTTCTATGTTACTTGTCATCATGTTATGTGCTTCATTAGTTGCAGCGTGTAGTAAGTCAGAAGAAAATACAGGTGGCAGTTCTAATCCAACAGCAACCGATGGAAAAAAGGCTAAACTAACTGCAATTATTGTTAAACATCCTCTAACGAAACCTTTAGCAGAAATGGAATGGCTTCAAGAAATTGAAGAGAAAGCAAACGTAGACATTGAATGGCAAGAAATCACTGCAGACTGGGATCAAAAGAAAGGTCCGATGTTAGCAAGTGGTGATATTCCTGATCTATTTGTTGGTCCTACTGTAATTACTGATGCTGATTTTGCACAATTTAATGGTTTGTTCCAAGATATTAATGAACTGATGGAATTTGCTCCTAATATCGAAAAAATGTTTACTGATAAACCAGAAACTAAAATTATCGCTACACAAACTGATGGCCGCATACTTGGTTTACCAAAGTATCAACGTTTCTGGCCAGACTCTGTAAACCGTCAATATATTAACCAAACTTGGCTAGATAATCTTCAATTAGAAATGCCAACGAATTGGGATGAACTCTACAACGTACTTGTAGCTTTCAAAGAGCAAGATGCCAATGGTAATGGCGATACTACCGATGAGATCCCTATGGATTGGACAGGTGGCATCGGAGGCTTCTTCAACCCAGCAGTTATGCTAGGCGGATCAGGTATTAATCTTTCCTCTGATATAAGTGGTCAAGGTTACTTCGTTGAAGATGGACAAGTGAAAAACTATCTTGTAGACGATCGTTATAAAGAATTAGTTGTCTTCCTTAATAAATTGTACAGTGCAGGACTTATTAACACTGAAGTATTCACGCATGATTACACGAAATTCCAATCCGTATCTCGTGGCGAAGGTGATATTGCTAAAGTAGGCTTTACTTGGGGCTGGGTAGGTTCTGACAGATTCGGCGAGCAGCTAGCACCGCAATATTCATCTATGGCGCCACTAAGATCAAGCAGTGCTTACACTGGAGCTGTATCTTGGAGTTATGATTCTAATACATTAAACTTTGGTGCTAACGCTATTGTAATGTCAGCTAAATCGAAAAACAAAGAAGGTGCGATGCGCTTCATTAATGAACTATATGCACCTGAAGTAGGTATTCAAGTACTGTTCGGTTCAATCGGGCCTAATATCGCTAAAAATGATGATGGTTCTTATGCCGTATTACCACCGAAGGAAGCTCAAATGGACCCTGGTACATGGAAATGGACTTCGACATGGGCAGACAATGGAGGATTCTATATCTCTGACGATATTAATCTTACATTAGGTACAGACATGCAAGAGGTGCTTACCGATTCAGAGGCGCTTAAGGATGCACTTGCAAAAATCAATGTTGAAGAAGATATTTTCCCAAGCGTTTTTATTAAATATACGAGTGATGATAATAACATCATGAGTCTTAACAATACAAATATTATGAATTTAGCTAATACAAACTTTGCAAAATGGATTACCACTGACGGTATTCAAGCAGAGTGGGATAGCTATGTTAATGAAGCAACTAAAGCAGGATTGAATCAAAATCTAGAGATTATGCAGAAATATTTCGACGAGTACAAAGCTAAAAACTAATGAATGACTAGAGGAGGGTATTGGCACCTGGTACCAACTCCTCCCTCCTCTTCTATTCAATAAGGAGTATGCATATGAAACTAGCTATCAGATCGAAAGCTTTGATTAGAGATTATCAGTTATGGTTAATGGTTCTCCCAGCTATTATCGCTATTATTATTTTCAACTACATTCCTATGTATGGCATTCAGTTAGCATTTAAAGATTTTGATTTTAGTAAAGGATTAACTGGCGGAGAGTTTCGTGGTTTTCATTACTTCACGCAATTTATCGAAAATTATCAATTTGGTACGTTAATGAAAAATACTTTTTTCATTAGTTTTGCAACGATTATCATTGGATTTCCGGCTCCAATCATGCTGGCTTTGTTACTAAATCAAATTCGAATTAAAAAGTTCAAACAAATTATGCAAACAACCGTTTATTTACCACATTTCATCTCCATCATTGTACTTGTTGGTATGTTGAATGTATTACTTTCGTCTGAAACGGGAATTGTAGGCCATTTTATGAAAGCGCTTGGACTCGGACATATTAATCTATTAGCTTCTGTCAATTCATTCATTCCGGTCTATGTACTATCCGATATTTGGCAACATTGTGGATGGAATAGCATTATTTTCTTAGCTGCATTATCAACCGTTGATCCACAACTTTATGATTCCGCCAAAATAGATGGAGCTAATCGCTTCCAAATGATTCGTCATATTGATCTACCAGCTTTAAAACCGACGATCATTATACTCTTTATATTAAGTATGGGTAATATTCTTGGTACTGGTTTCGAAAAAATCTTCCTTATGCAAAATAACCTAAACCTTCCTGTATCCGAAGTTATTGCAACCTATGTCTATAAAATTGGTATCGTATCTAATCAATTTAGCTATGCATCTGCTATTGGATTGTTCAATACAGTAATTAATTTTGCATTCCTAATAAGTATGAATGCCATATCGAAGAAGGTATCGGATACAAGTTTATACTAGACAACCACGCATATATGTAATCAGAAAGGAGATTTGCGATGACCTTCAAATCAAAATCTATCGGTGAAATATGCTTTACGATTGCATTAGCTATTCTCTGTCTGTTCATTTTCTTATTAATTGCTTACCCACTATATTTCATAATCATCGCATCTATTAGTGATTCTGTACTGGTCTCGACAGGTAAAGTTTTATTATTCCCTAAAGGCGTAAGCTTCTTTGGTTACAATGAGATTTTTCAAGATAGCCGTATTTGGATCGGATATCGCAACACTATACTGTATACCGTTGCAGGAACAGCAGTGAATCTACTTGTCACATTACCTGCAGCCTATGTGCTCTCTCGTAAAGAGTTCAAGGCTGGGAAAATTATTATGTTCGCTTTCGTGTTCACAATGTTCTTCAATGGCGGCCTAATTCCAACCTATTTGTTAATGAAAGATTTAAATATTATTAATACAATTTGGGTATTTATTCTTCCATTCTGTGTTAACGTCTTTTATCTCATTATCGCACGAACGTTTTTCGAAAATTCCTTACCGAAAGAAGTGTATGAAGCAGCTGCGATGGACGGTTGCTCACATTTCACTTACTTTATTAAAGTTGCTTTGCCACTATCCAAAGCATTGATTTCTGTTGTTGGTCTATATTATCTAGTTGGTCACTGGAACGATTTCTTTACAGGTCTAATCTATATTCGTAGTAATGAACTCCAACCATTGCAAATCGTCTTAAGAGATATTCTATTATCAAACCAAGTATTCTCTGGTGGAGCTGGTTCAGGTGGCGGGGCAGGCGGTTATGCGCAACGTTATGCAGATCAGATTAAGTACGGAGTTATTATCATCTCTACATTGCCTATTCTTACTGTCTATCCTTTCATTCAAAAATACTTTGATAAAGGTGTTATGATCGGTTCTGTTAAAGGTTAATACTGATGAATCAAATAAGGAGAAGTTTGTCTGTAGTTTCCAACTACAGATGAGCTTCTCCTTCTTATTTAGATACCTTTTCGAATTAATTCGCCCAGTCGTGCTATACTAATTGTTATGTTAATTTTCTGTTTAAGTTTCATTATTACCCTTATACAAATGAAAGAAAGTTTAGTACAATGATCAAAGTTAATCAGCATGATAAAGGATAGGGTGAATATGAAAGATAATTCTTCAAAGGTAACATTTTTTGCTTCGCTTCAATGGGTATTTTTTATTTTTGCAAACATTGTAGTCGTGCCGATTTCTATCGGGTTAGCATTTGATCTACCTACATATGAAGTGGTAACAATTTTACGAAGCTCGCTAATTATTACGGGTATTGCTTGTATTTTACAGGCATTAATTGGTCATAAATATCCGCTATTAGAAGGACATTCCGGTGTGATTTGGGCATTAATGTTGAATCTAGCTGCCTCAGCACCTACGCTGGGACTAAGCTTAATAGATATTGGCGGTGGCGTAGCAACAGGCATGTTATTGGCCGGTGCAGTCATTATATTACTTACTGTTTGCGGTGCAACCCCGATCATTCAGAAAGTATTTAGCCCGATGGTTATGAATGTATTTCTTATGCTACTAACATTTCAACTCGCATTTATCTTCTTCAAAGGAATGTTGAAAATTAATGATGATGGGACACTTGATGTTGCCATTACAGTATTTTCAGTTATCGTTGCCATATTTGTAGCCGTACTTAAAATTAAAGGAAATGCGTTAATAGGTAACTTCTCACTGTTGATCGGTATCATTGTTGGTTGGATCGTGTATGCTTTAATTTTCCCGACGGAGAGTATGATGGCATCAGGCAATGGGGCACAACCTGCATTTAGCCTATTCCCGCTAGGTAAGCCAAATCTACAATATGGAATTATCTTTATTACGTTCCTTGGCTGTATGATTAATATGAGTAACACCTACGCATCAATAATGGCCGCATCTAAATTGGATAATAGTTCGCCGAAGCCTAGGCAATTTCGAAATTCACTGTTCTTAACTGGAGTTTATAGCGTCGTTGCTTCATTGTTCGGACTAGTATCCTATGCTCCATTCGCTTCATCTGTAGGTTTCTTGGAAAGCACGCAAATATATGACAAGAAGCCATTTCTAATTGGCGGTGGTATTATAACCGTTCTTGGAATTATTCCTTCCTTAGGTTTAATGCTAGCAACGATTCCTATTACAGTTGGAAACGCGGTGTTATTCATTGCTTATCTTCAACTACTAGGAACAGCATTAAAAGGAGTTCAAGGATATACCTTCAACTCTATTTCTATTCATCGTATAGCTATTCCAATATTAGTTGGTGTTAGTTTATTAGCAACTGATCCTAAGATCTTCTCTAACTTCCCATCACTTGTTCAACCGTTATTAAGTAATGGCTTTATTGTTGGGGTGTTATTATCCATACTATTGGAGACAACAGTGAAGTGGGACAATCCAAAGAAAGAAAAGATAACCTCATCATAAAGCGTAGATATGGAGCTGTTCGTACCGTCATTCACATGACGTTATGGATGCAGCTTCATATTTTTTTCTGTGTAATTATTTTCTTGTTACTATTGTGAAAAAAATCACATAATTTTCGGGAGTGATGATTTATACTTAACTTATCAAACAAAGAGATGGAGTGATTACAATGACTGACCATACAACGAGAAACTTATTACAGTTCTGCTACACTTGCCCTGATGCTCCAAATTGCGAAACGGAAGAAAAATGTAGAGCTTGCTGGGCGGAGAATGAATTGCAAAATGAGCAATTGGAAGCAAATCTAACAACTGAGGAGTTACTGAGGCAGTATGCATTCTAACCATATGAACTTCCGCAAACAATATGAACGAAAAAGGTCGAGTAGAGGGTAGTATTCCCCTTACACTCGACCTTTACTTTATTAATGTAGTTCAAAAAACGGAATTTGATAACGATGATCGCTATGTAGGTTATTCGACTTCGAATATGAAGCGAACTTGGGAAGTACGGTTCGCGTGTACCAATTACGTACACTTGCGCTTCCGCCTTCCTCAAGTAACACTCCATCTTCTCGGTTCTGAAA